>Ga0209481_10000035_pt1 | contig 70356 bp, 63 predicted proteins | sample SoiMetdeltSBSDD3_FD_187598 | JGI IMG/M metagenome (GOLD analysis project Ga0209481, IMG submission 187598) | Bulk soil microbial communities from a Populus tree surrounding site in Tennessee, USA - Soil MetaG P. deltoides SBSDD3 (SPAdes) (version 2) | ecosystem: Environmental > Terrestrial >...
TGCGGAGGAGGGTAACGCTCGGCATACCTCCACGGTCCGCGACAATGACAATGATTGTCAACAACGCATAGGTGCATGGGCGGCCGGCCCGGGGCCGGAGGCGCGCGCTCGGTGGACGTCAGACCAGCTTGGTTACCGCCGCCGCGACGAGCAGCACCAGGACGAGGACCCGCATCGCGCGCATCGGCGGCAGCAGGACCGACCAGGTACGGCTGAGCAGCAGTCCCAGGCCGGCCGCGAGCGCGAGCAGCACGAGCGCGCCGGCGATGCCGGGCAGGAACAGGCCGAGCAGCATCACCGCGAGCGTGACCAGGAACACCACGGTGGGGTTCAGCGCGGCCAGTCGGGTGAGCAGCCGGTCGGACATCACCTAACCTTACGGCCATGCTCGTCGTCAGCCGCTTCGCGGTTCCGCCCGAGCGGGGCGAGGACTTCGCCGTCCGGGCCCGGACCGCGCTCGCCGCGCTCGCCGCCCGGCCCGGCTACCGGCGCGGCCAGCTCGGCCGGTCGGTCGACGAGCCGGAGTACTGGTGCCTGGTCACCGAGTGGGAGTCGATCGGCACGTACCGGCGCGCGCTCTCCGCGTACGAGGTGAAGGTCCACGCCACCCCGCTGCTCGCCGAGTCGATCGACGAGCCGTCCGGGTACGAGGTGCTGGCCCGGACGGACGAGTCCGGTGAGGTCGTCACCGCGACGAGCGACCGCGCGGAGCGCCCGCACCGCTAGCTACGATTCCCCAATGACGCCGCACGGGCCACCGGCTCCTCCGGCCGGACCACCGGCTCCCCCGCCCGGCCCAGGCGTACAGCCGCCCTTCGCGGCCCCCCCGGTGGACGGGGATCGCACCCGGGTGTGGGTCGGGCTCGGCGTCGGTGCGGCCGCGTTGCTGCTGTGCTGCCTCGGCGGGATAGCCGGATTCGGCGGGCTCATCTACACCGGCATGCAGGCCATCGACGAGCAAGCCCGGGCCACCGTGGGCAGCTACCTGGACGCGCTCGAGGCGGAGGACTTCGTCGAGGCGTACGGCCTGCTCTGCGACCAGATCCAGCGACAGGAGTCGGTCGAGGCGTTCACCGAGCGGGTCTCCGACGATCCGCAGGTCACCAGCTACCGGCTGGGCGAGACGGACGTCGCCGAGGACATCGTGCTGCCGGCGGAGGTGCGCTACGAGAACGGCCAGGAGCGCACGCTGCGCTTCCGGTTGGTGGACGACGGCGATACTGGCGAGCTCGAGATCTGCGGTGTCGAGTAACGTTGACTGCTCTTACCCCGTTGTCAGCACGTCCACCCGCCACCGCCGCGCAGCCAGCCGGCGAACCCGAGGAGCACCCAGATGGCCGCCGACCGGATCGACACGATCGTCAGCCTCGCCAAGCGGCGTGGCTTCGTCTACCCGTCCAGTGAGATCTACGGCGGTAGCCGGTCGGCGTGGGACTACGGACCGCTCGGTGTCGAGCTGAAGGAGAACGTCCGCAAGCAGTGGTGGCGGGCGATGGTCCAGCAGCGCGACGACATCGTCGGCATCGATTCGGCCGTGATTCTGAACCGCGACGTCTGGGTGGCCTCCGGCCACATCGACGCGTTCGTCGACCCGCTGACCGAGTGCCAGTCATGCCACAAGCGGTTCCGCGCGGACCACCTCGAGGAGGCGTTCGAAGCCCGCCACGGCCGCCCGCCCGCGGGCCTGGCGGAGGTCAACTGCCCGAACTGCGGTGTCAAGGGCGCGTTCACCGAGCCGAAGATGTTCAACGGCCTGATGAAGACCTACCTCGGCCCGGTCGAGAGCGACGAGGGCCTGCACTACCTGCGGCCGGAGACCGCGCAGGGCATCTTCGTGAACTTCCTCAACGTGATGACCTCGGCCCGGCGGCGGCCGCCGTTCGGCATCGCGCAGGTGGGCAAGAGTTTCCGGAACGAGATCACGCCGGGGAACTTCATCTTCCGCACCCGAGAGTTCGAGCAGATGGAGATGGAGTACTTCGTCGAGCCCGGTACGGACGAGCAGTGGCACGAGTACTGGCTGCAGGAGCGCTGGAACTGGTACGTCGACCTCGGCCTGAAGCCGGACAACCTGCGCTACTACGAGCACCCGAAGGAGAAGCTGTCGCACTATTCGAAGCGGACCGTGGACATCGAGTACCGCTTCCAGTTCGGCGGCACGGAGTTCTCCGAGCTCGAGGGCATCGCGAACCGGACCGACTTCGACCTGACCACGCACGGCAAGCACGCCGGCGTCGACCTGTCCTACTTCGACCAGGACAAGGGTGAGCGCTGGGTGCCGTACGTGATCGAGCCGGCTGCCGGCCTGACCCGCGCGGTGCTGGCGTTCCTGCTCGAGGCGTACGACGAGGACGAGGCGCCCAACACCAAGGGCGGCGTGGACAAGCGGACCGTCATGCGGTTCGATCGCCGGCTCGCCCCGGTCAAGGTCGCCGTGCTGCCGCTGTCCCGCAACGCCGACCTGTCGCCGAAGGCCCGTGACCTCGCGGCCGACCTGCGCCAGCGGTGGATCGTCGAGTTCGACGACGCGGGCGCGATCGGCCGGCGCTACCGGCGGCAGGACGAGATCGGTACGCCGTACTGCCTGACCGTCGACTTCGACACGCTCACCGACGACGCGGTCACGATCCGGGACCGGGACACGATGGCGCAGCAGCGCATCTCCATCGACCAGGTCGGACGCTACCTTCTGGAGCGCCTGCCGGCCTGAGGCGGAGTCGGTGCCGGTGGCGCGAACGAGTACCCGCCCGGGCGCCCGTTGCGGTCGGCGATCAGCCCGGCGAGGGTGGATATGGCGATCTCGGCGGGCGTCCGGGAGCCGATGTTGAGCCCGATCGGTCGGTGGATGCGGGCGATCACCTGTTCGGGGACCGCCAGCTGGCGCAGTGCCTCGATGTGCGGCGCGGTGTGCCGCGGGCTGCCCATCACGCCGATCCAGCGGGCCGGCAGCATGAGTACCGAGCGCAGCACCGTGCCCAGCTCCTCGCGGTCGTGGTCGGTGACGACGACATCCGTCCCGCGGTCCACGAAGTCCGCCTGCGCCACGGTCGAGACGTGATCGGCGTACCGCCACTCGGCCTCCGCGAGCCGGGTCGAGTCCGGTTCGAGCAGTACCGTCCGGAACCCGACATCCCGCCCGAAATGGAGCAGGTAGTCGCTGACCGGTGAGGTGAAGACCGACACCAGGGTCCGCGGCGGCGCGTCGGGCGGAAGCTCGCCGTGCGCCATGGCGCACGCGGGATCTGTCGTGTCTGCCACAACCTGACTCTGCCAGAGCCCTACGATCCGCAGCAACGAGTCCGCGACCCGCGGGAGGCGTCGTGTGGTACCGGCCGATGGTGGCCCGGCGGGTCGACGAGGAGTACCGGGCCGCCACACCCCTGGAGCTCTTCTTCGACCTGTGCTTCGTGGTCGCCGTCGCGATCGCCTCCGCCGACCTGCACCACGACCTCGCCGAGAACCACGACATCGGGCCCGCCGTCATCAGGTTCCTGATGGTGTTCTTCGCGATCTGGTGGGCGTGGATGAACTTCACCTGGTTCGCCTCCGCCTACGACATCGACGACGGGCTGTACCGGGTGACGACCCTGGTGCAGATGGCCGGCGTGCTGATCCTCGCCGCCGGCATCCCGCGCGCCTTCGACGACGGCGACCTCACGGTGATCACCTACGGGTACGTGGTCATGCGGCTGGCCATGGTGACCCAGTGGCTGCGGGCGGCGGCCAGTGACCCGGCCCGGCGGGCGACCGCGCTGCGGTTCGTGATCGGCATCACGGTCGTGCAGGTCGGCTGGCTGCTGCGCCTGCTGCCGCCCGACGGCTGGCTGCTCGGCAGCTTCCTGCTGCTGGCCGCGGCCGAGCTGCTGGTACCCGTGTGGGCCGAGCGGGCGGAGCACACCACCTGGCATCCGCGGCACATCGGCGAGCGGTACGGCCTGTTCACGATGATCGTGCTCGGCGAGTCGATCCTCTCGACGAGCCTCGCGATCCAGTCCGCACTCGCCGTCGGGCACCGCGGCGTCGCGCTGCTCACGCTCGCCGGCGCCGGCCTGCTGGTCGTGTTCTCGATGTGGTGGCTCTACTTCGACCGCCCGGAGAAGGAGCTACCCCAGTCGTCCGTGCGGCACTCTTTCGAGTGGGGCTACGGCCACTACTTCGTCTTCGCCTCCGCGGCCGCGGTGGGGGCCGGCCTCGCGGTCGCGGTCGACGACGACGCCGGGATCGCGCACCTGTCGCAGCGGGCCGTCGGGTACTCCGTCGCCATCCCGGTCGCCGTCTACCTGTCCGGCGTCTGGTGGCTCCAGGTACGCCCGTACCAGCCGCCGCGCTACCGGATGGCGTACCTGGTGGCCGTCCCGCTGATCCTGCTCGCGCCGCTCGGCCCGGCACCGGTACACGTCATCGCGGTCCTGATGGTCGCGCTGGTCGCCACCACCGGGTCGGCCAGCCGGCCGGTGGGTGGGTGAACACCAGGATGTGCGGGTGGTCGTACCCGGGGCCGGCCTCGACCGTGGCGGTGTCGACCCGGCTCGGGGAACAGGGTCAACGGGTCTCCGCCGGACCCGATCGGTTCGAGCGTGCGGTCGACGGCGAACCACGACCTGGAGTCCATCGCAACGGTCTCCCGCTGGCCTGGTACACGGTTATTGTCGGACTTATACTAATCAGGAGAGGGGGCAGCCATGACCCGCTTCATGGACGTTCACCGGGGAATGGTGGGGATCACCGAGGAGGGGCTGGCCGAGGCGCACGCCGCGGACGTTGCCATCCAGGCCGAGGAGAGTGTCACGTTCGAACGCGCGTGGGCGGACCCGGACGCGGGCGTCGTCTACTGCCTGTCCGAGGCGCCGGACGCCGATGCCGTGCGGCGGATCCACGAGCGGAGCGGTCACCCGGCCGAGGAGATCCACAAGGTCACGCTGGAGGTCTGAGCACCCGGGCTACCGCTCAGCCCCCGGAGTCGGCCAGCTCCGCGCCCTGCGGAACGAGGCAGTCGTCCCGGTCGGCCAGCCAGCCGTCGGGCAGGTGCACCCTGCCCGGCGAGTTGGTCCGGCCGCGCGGCGCGCCGAGCACCTCGACCGGGAACGGCACGCTGTGGTCGAGGCACGCCAGCAGATCGTCCAGTTCGGACAGTGCGGAGATCATCGCCAGGGCCCGGCGCAGCGCGTGGCCGACCGGGAAACCCTTGAGGTACCAGGCGACGTGCTTGCGGAAGTCGGTGCAGCCGTCGAGCTCGCCGCCGAGCCAGTCGACGAGCAGGCCCGCGTGGCGGCGCATGACCGCGGCCACCTCGCCGAGCGGGGGCAGCACCCGGTCCGGCCGGCCGGCGAAGGCCGCGGCCAGGTCGGCGAAGAACCACGGCCGGCCCAGGCAGCCCCGCCCGACGACGACACCGGCGCAGCCGGTCTCGGCGACCATCCGCAGCGCGTCGTCGGCCTCCCAGATGTCGCCGTTACCCAGGACCGGGACGTCCAGCGCCTGCACGAGCGCGGCGATCGCGTCCCAGTCGGCCGCGCCCGAGTACCGCTGCGCGGCGGTACGCCCGTGCAGGGCCACCCAGGCGGCACCCGCCTCCTGTGCGATCAACCCGGCCTCGATATCGGTCAGGTGGCGATCGTCGATGCCCCGGCGCATTTTCACCGTGACCGGGATGCCGGCCGGCGCGGCCGCCTCGACCGCCGACGCCACGATCTGCCCGAACAGCCGGCGCTTCCACGGCAGCGCGGCGCCACCGCCCTTGCGGGTCACCTTGGGCACCGGGCAGCCGAAGTTGAGGTCGACGTGGTCGGCGAGGTCGTCCTCGACGATCATCTCGACCGCCTTACGGACCGTGGCCGGGTCGACGCCGTAGAGCTGCAGGCTGCGGGGGTGCTCGCCGGGCGCGTACGCGATCATGTTCATGGTCTTCGGGTTGCGCTCGACCAGTGCCCGCGAGGTGACCATCTCGCACACGTAGATCCCGGCACCCTGCTCCCGGCAGAGCTGTCGGAACGCGACATTGGTGATGCCCGCCATGGGAGCGAGCACCACCGGTGGATCAACGCGATAGGGTCCGAGCCGCACCGCCCTATTGTCCCTCGCCGGCGTGGATGGTTACGGACGGGCCGGTGACCGAGGCCGCGCCGGCACCGTCCACTGTGTAGGCCCGCGACCTGGGCGACCCGCGCCCCACGTGCGTCGGGCGACGCTGACCACGACCGCAACTCTCCTCGAGTCGTCGGAAGCGGGACGGCCGGGCACCACGAAGATCACCGTTTTGGTACCCGAACGGCGGTCACCACGGGGCAGCGCGGCGGCGCTCCCGCGATGTGGAACGCGCACTCCGGAGCCCGCGACACGTCACCCGGATCGAGGTGGAAGACTGTCCGGTAGCTCGTTGTACGCACGACCCTGCGAGCGCCACACGCGGCCGCGAACTGGAAGGCGCAACCCGTGACAAACAAGCTCGTCTACGACTTCGCCGAAGGCAACAAGGACCTCAAGGACCTGCTCGGCGGCAAGGGCGCGAACCTCGCCGAGATGACCAACCTCGGGCTGCCGGTGCCGCCCGGGTTCATCATCACCACCGAGGCGTGCAAGGCCTACCTGGAGGGCGGCGCCGAGCCGCCGGAGCTGGCCGACCAGGTCACCGAGCACCTGCGCACGCTGGAGGCGGCGATGGGCAAGCGGCTCGGCGACCCGGCCGATCCGCTGCTCGTCTCGGTCCGGTCCGGCGCGAAGTTCTCGATGCCCGGGATGATGGAGACGGTTCTCAATGTCGGCCTCACCGACGTGAGCGTGCACGGGCTGTCCCGCCAGTCGGGAAACGAGAGGTTCGCGTGGGACTCCTACCGCCGGCTGATCCAGATGTTCGGCAAGACGGTCTGCGGGGTGCCGGGTGAGGCGTTCGAGCACGCGCTCGACGCGGCGAAGCAGACCAAGGGGACGAAGAACGACCTCGATCTGGACGCGAACGACCTCAAGGGCGTCGTCGACACGTTCAAGAAGATCTTCTCCGAGCACACCGGCCGGGACTTCCCGCAGGAGCCGCGCGAGCAGCTCGACCTCGCGGTCCGCGCGGTCTTCGACTCGTGGAACGCCGATCGCGCGATCCTCTACCGGCGGCAGGAGCGCATCCCGGCCGACCTGGGCACCGCGGTCAACGTGGTCGCGATGGTCTTCGGCAACCTGGGCGCCGATTCCGGCACCGGGGTCGCGTTCACCCGTGACCCGGGCACCGGCGCACCCGGCGTCTACGGCGACTACCTGTCCAACGCACAGGGCGAGGACGTCGTGGCCGGCATCCGCAACACCGTGCCGCTGCAGGACCTCGAGCAGCTCGACAAGACCAGCTTCGACCAGCTGATGCAGATCATGGCCACGCTGGAGTCGCACTACAAGGACCTGTGCGACATCGAGTTCACCATCGAGCGCGGCAAGCTGTGGATGCTGCAGACCCGGGTCGGCAAGCGGACCGCCGCCGCCGCGTTCGTGATCGCCACGCACCTCGTCGACGAGGGCGTCATCGACCTGGACGAGGCGCTGACCCGGGTCACCGGCGCCCAGCTCGCCCAGCTGATGTTCCCGCGGTTCGACCTGTCCGCCGACCCGAAGCCGCTCGCCCGCGGGGTCGCGGCCTCGCCCGGCGCGGCCGTCGGGGTCGCGGTGTTCGAGTCGCACCGGGCGGCCGAGGTCGCCGCCGGTGGGCAGAAGGTGATCCTGGTCCGCCGCGAGACGAACCCGGACGACCTGCCCGGCATGATCGCCTCGCAGGGCATCCTCACCTCGCGCGGAGGCAAGACGTCGCACGCCGCGGTGGTCGCGCGGGGCATGGGCAAGACCTGTGTCTGCGGCGCCGACGCGCTCGACGTGGACGTCCAGAAGCGACAGTTCACTGTGGACGGCACGACGGTCTCCGAAGGGGACGTCGTCTCGATCGACGGCACCACCGGCAAGGTGTACGTCGGTGAGCTGCCGGTGCAGCCGTCGCCGGTCGTGCAGTACTTCGAGGGCACCATCTCGCCGACCGAGGATGCGCTGGTGTCGGCCGTACACCGGCTGGTCGAGCACGCCGACCGGGTGCGGCGGCTGCGGGTCCGCACGAACGCCGACACCGGCGAGGACTCGGCGCGGGCGCGGCGGTTCGGGGCGGAGGGGATCGGCCTGTGCCGCACCGAGCACATGTTCCTCGGCGACCGGCGGGAGCTGGTCGAGCGGCTGATCCTCGCGCCCAACGCGGAGGAGCGGACCGCCGCGCTCGACGCGCTGCTGCCGTTGCAGCGGGCCGACTTCGTCGAGATCTTCCAGGCGATGGACGGGCTGCCGGTGACGGTACGCCTCATCGACCCGCCGCTGCACGAGTTCCTGCCGCCGCTGGAGGAGCTGGCCGTGCGGGTGGCGGTCGCCGAAGCCCGCGGCGAAGACCCGGGCCGGGACAGACTGCTGCTGAACGCCGTCCGGCGGATGCACGAGCAGAACCCGATGCTCGGCCTGCGTGGCGTCCGGCTAGGCCTGGTCATCCCCGGCCTGTTCGCGATGCAGGTCCGCGCGATCGCCGAGGCCGCCGCCGAGGTCAAGAAGGCCGGCGGGGACCCCAAGCCCGAGATCATGGTTCCGCTCGTGGGCGCGGTCCAGGAGCTGGAGACGGTACGCACCGAAGCGCTCGCGGTGCTCGAGGAGGTCGGCGGCGGCGTGGAGTCGCTGATCGGCACGATGATCGAGGTGCCGCGTGCGGCACTGACCGCCGGCCAGATCGCCGAGGCGGCCGAGTTCTTCTCGTTCGGCACCAACGACCTCACCCAGATGGGCTGGGGTTTCTCCCGGGACGACGTCGAGGGCTCGTTCTTCTCCCAGTACCTCGACCTCGGCATCTTCGGGGTCTCGCCGTTCGAGTCGATCGACCGGGACGGCGTGGGCCGGATGGTCCGGATCGCGGTCGACGAGGGCCGCGCGGCCCGCCCCGGTCTGAAGATCGGGGTCTGCGGCGAGCACGGCGGCGACCCGGACTCGGTGCACTTCTTCCACGAGGCCGGGCTGGACTACGTCTCCTGCTCGCCGTTCCGCGTACCGGTGGCCCGGCTGGAGGCCGGCCGCGCGAGCGTGCAGACCGCCGGCTCCGACTCCCGCTGAGCGCATCTCCAGCGACGGTGCGCCCGTGGCGACCGTCACGGGCGCACCGTCGCTGAACGTGCTTACAGGGTGCTCTTGTAGAGCAGGCGGTTCGGGGTGCCGGACAGGCTGCCCCGGACGACGCCGGCGGTCGCGTTGTTGATCAGCCAGGTCTGCAGGCTCGCGGCCGACACGTCGCCGTTCACCTGCTTGTACAGGGCGGCCACGCCGGCGACGTGCGGGCTCGACATCGACGTGCCGCTCTTGAGGCCGCTGCCGCCACCCGGGATCGTCGAGCGGATCGACGAGCCGGGCGCGTAGATGTCGATGCACGAGCCGGTGGACGAGAAGCTCGACCGGGTATCGGTCGAGTCCGTCGAGGCCACCGCGACCGCGGCGAGCACCCGCCGGGGCAGGCGGTCACAGGAGTTGGTGCCGGTGTTGCCGCCCGACGTCGCCAGGAACACACCCGCGTTGATCATGTTGATGATCGCGTTCTCCAGCGTGGTGCTGTAGGAGAAGTTCCAGGACGTGTTGGCCACGGCCGGCTTGATGTGGTTCGAGCGAACCCAGTTGATCGCGTTGACCGCCGCCGACGTGGTGGACGAGCCGGCACAGTTCATCATCTTGACCGCATGCAGCCGTACGCCCTTGGCGACGCCGTAGCTCGCCGAGCCGATCGTGCCGGCGACGTGCGTACCGTGGCTGTTGCAGTCGGTGTTGTTCGAGTCGATCGCGTTGAAGTCGAACGTGGCCCGGCCGCCGAAGTTGGGGTGGCTCACGTAGATCCCGGTGTCGATCACGTACGCGTGCACGCCGGCACCCGTCGCGGTGTACGTGTAGCTGTTGGACAGCGGGAGGTTGCGCTGGTCGATGCGGTCGATGCCGTACGAGGGCGGGTTCGTCTGGGTGGTGTCCAGCGCGTTGTCGACCCAGGCATCCTGCTCGATCGAGAGCACCTGCGGGCTGCGGCGCAGCGCCGCGAGTTGCCGGTCGGTGAGCGTCGCGGCGAACCCGGACACCGCCGAGTCGTAGGTGTACGTCGGGCGGACCGCCAGTCCACGGGCCAGGGCCCGGGCATCCGTACCCGCCCTGACCTGCACGATGTACGCACCCGGGATCGCCCGTACGCCCACCTCGCCGGCGGCGGCGGTCACCGGTACCAGGCTGGGTCCCGGGGCGGCCGCGGCCGGTGACCCGGCGAGCGGCACGGCCACCATCATCCCCGCGGCGACCACCAGCAGCTTGATCGGTCTCACGTCTCCTCCTCCCCTTCGCGCGGGTCGCGCGAACCACAACCATCTCCATGTCTCGATGGCTATGGTTGCCAGCACGGTAGGAGAGAGACGCGATCGGCGTCAATGAAGGTCAGTGTCGATGGGGCGGCACGCGCCTCGGCATGGGCACGACCGGGTCGCCCGGGAACTCGTCGCCGAGGCGGGGTTCGCGCCGGGGCAGCGGGTCCCGGCGGACCGGTGGCTGCCGGCGCGGCAGCGGGTCACCCTGCGGCCACGGCTCGGTGCGGACCTGCCGGCGGTCGCGCCTCGGCGGACCGGCGTCGCTGTCGTCCTCGGGAAGGTCGGGGAGGCCGGGCGACTCGGGAGCGTCCGGGTCCGGGTACTCGTCGACCAGGTCGTCGACGCTCGCCACGTCGAGCACCTCGATCACGGCCGCCACCCGCTCGGCGACGTGTCGCGCCTCGACGTGCAACCGGGTGAGGTTGACCGGCCCGGTCGCGAGCACGGCCAGGAGCGCGCGCGGCCCGGCGGCGTAGATCCCGACGTACCCGCCGAGCGCGGTGATCACGGTTTCGGTCAGCTCGCCGTACCCGGCGGTGGTGGAGATCCGCTGACCGAGCGCGAGGCCGGTCGCGGTCAGCGCGGCCAGCGTCTCGCTCTCGATCGCGCCCGCGTCGCTGGCGATGAGCAGGCCGTCCAGGCTGACGGCGAGGCATCCGGAGATCCCCGGGAGTCGATCCCGCAAGCGGCGGATCTCGACGTAGATCTCCTGTTCCACACTCACTGCTGACTCCAACCGACTGTCTCGACGCACGCTACACCCCACCACACGTCACGGGGAGTCCCGTATTGGCGGCGTTCAGTCAGCACATCCCGGCTGATCGGATATTGCACCCTTCCGATCAGGGCGGTTCGCTCCGGCGGGGCACCGGATGACCGGCGAGCGTAGGGTGAACGGCACGTCGCGGCACGTCGCAGGAAGATGGCCTGGGAGGGGCGGGGCATGGGAAGTCGGTGGTACTCCGTCGTTGTCGACGCAACCGATCCGGCGCGGTTGGCCCGCTGGTGGGCGGAGGTCCTCGGCTATAAGATCACGTTCGAGGCGCCGGACGAGGTGGTCATCGCGAGCGGTGACAACTCCACGCCGGGCCTCGTGTTCGTCCCGGTTCCCGAGCGGAAGCAGGGCAAGAACCGGCTGCACATCGATCTCAACCCGGACGACCAGGAGGCCGAGGTGGAGCGGCTGGTGAACATGGGCGCGCGCCGCACCGACGTGGGGCAGGGCGAGGACGTCACCTGGATCGTGCTGGCGGATCCCGAGGGCAACGAGTTCTGCGTGCTGTCGGCCCGCGATCAGTGACCGCACCGACGACGGTCTGGCTGGTCCCGCACACCCACTGGGACCGCGAGTGGTACGAGCCATTCCAGCGGTTCCGGCTGCGCCTGGTGGACCTCATGGACGATGTGGTGGCCCGGGCGGAGGCCGACCCCACGTTCCACTTCACGCTGGACGGCCAGCTCGCGGTCGTCGACGACTACCTCGAGGTCCGGCCCGAGGCCGCGCCGCGGATCGCCGCGCTCGTCACCAGCGGCCAGTTCGCGATCGGGCCGTGGGCGATCCTGCTCGACGAGTTCCTCTGCTCCGGCGAGAACATCGTGCGCAACCTCGAATGGGGCCTGCGCCGGGCGGCCGAGGTGGGGACCGCGATGCCGGTCGGTTACCTGCCCGACATGTTCGGCCACTGCGCGCAGATGCCGCAGATCCTCGCGCTCGCCGGGCTGCGGCAGGCATGCGTGTGGCGCGGCGTGCCGGCCGCCATCGACCGGCACGCGTTCCTGTGGGAGGCGCCCGACGGCACGGCGCTGCGCACCGAGTACCTTCCCGGTGGCTACGGCAACGCCGCCGAGCTCCTCGCCGAGCCGGACCGGCTGGCGGACGCCGCCGCGGACCACGTCGCCCGGGCCAGGCCCTGGTTCGGCGACGACCCGATCCTCGCCATGTACGGCACCGACCACTCCGCGCCACTGCCGTGGCTCGCCTCCGCCGTCGCGGCGCTCAACGCCAACGGGTCCGCCATCCACTTGCGACTGTGCACGCTCGCCGACTATCTGGCCCAGTTCGATCCGTCCGATGTGGATGGAATCCCGGTCTGGCGCGGTGAGCTGCGCAGCCACGCCCGGGCCAACATCCTGCCGGGCGTGATCTCGAACCGTCCGCACCTCAAGCGCGGGCTCGCGACCGCCGAGCGGATGGTCGAGCGGTACGCCGAGCCGTTCGCCGCGCTGTGGGACCCGGCCGACCGCTGGCCGGCCCGCCTGCTGGAGCTGGCCTGGCAGCGGCTCGTCCAGTGCTCCTGCCACGACTCGGTGACCGGGTGCGGCGTCGACGAGACCGCGGTACAGGTGGCCGCCCGGATCGCCGAGGCCGAGCAGATCGGCCGCGGGGTCCGGGACCGGGCGGTCGCCGGCGTCGCCGCCACCGTTCCCGGTGACGCGGTGGTGGTGGTCAACCCGTCACCGGTACCGCGGACCGACATCGTCACCGTCGAGGTGCCGGCCGGCCACGACTGGCCCGCGGTGGCGCTGCGGCAGCCGGACGGCTCGCTCGCGCCGGTGCAGGCGACCGGCCGCAACGGCACCCGCCCGCTCTTCGAGACCACGCGACCGGCCGGATGGATCGCCAGTGGGTTGCGCAAGGGCTCGCTCGGCCTGGACTTCCTCGGTCGTGCAGTCCAGCGCGTCGAGATCACCGCCGACCGCGAGCTGACCGTGACGATGGGCCGGACCGGTCCCGGCTTCACGGCCGAAGCCCGGGCACTGGCGCCGCGGGTGGCGGCCGCCGCCGGCGACTGGCGGCTCCGCGTCCTGGAAGAACCGTTGTGTACGGGCTACGCCGCGCTCCCGTCGCCCCCGCTCGGCTGGTCCGCGGTGCGGGCCGTACGCGTGGACGGACCGGTCCCGGTCACCGGCGCGGTGGCCGTCGAGGGCCACCGCCTCGCCAGCAGCCTGCTCACGGTCGACGTGGCCGGCGACGGCACGCTCACCCTGTCCGCTGTGGACGGTACGGTGCTGGCCGGGGTCGGCCGGCTCGCCGACGAGGACGACCTCGGCGACCTCTACAACGTCGCGCCGCACGGGCCGGTGCTCGACACGCCCGACTCGGTCACCGTGACCGTGCTCGCCCGCGGCCCGCTGGTCGGCGCGCTCGAAATCCGCCGGAGCTACCCGTGGCGGGTCCGCACCGAGGTGGTCATGCGCGTCGAGCTACGCGCGGGCGAGCCGTTCTGCCGGCTGGAGCTGGCGTTCACCAACGGACACCCGGACCACCGCTTACGGTGCCACGTGCCGTTGGCCCGGCCGGCGACGGAGTCGTCGGCGGAGGGCCAGTTCGCGGTCGTCACGCGGGCGCTGGAGAGCGAGGGCGGGCACGGCGAGGTACCCGTGCCGACCTTCCCCGCATCGTCCTTTGTGGACGCCGGTGGCGCGGCGGTCCTGCTGGACCAGGTCACCGAGTACGAGGTCGTCGCCGAGGGCGGCGAGCTGGCGCTGACGGTGCTGCGGGCCACCGGGTTCATCAGCCGGGCCGAGCATCCGCTGCGCGCCGAGCCGGCCGGGCCGGTCATCGCCACGCCGCAGGCGCAGCTCGTCGGGGCCGAGGTACGGACCCGGCTGGCCGTCCTACCGCATGGTGGGACGTGGTCGGAGGCGGGCGTACCGGCCGCGGCCGAGGCGTTCCGGTGCCCGTTCGTCGCCGTACGCGGGGTCGCGGAGGTGGGCGGCGACCTGGTGGCGCGGGCCGGGTTGGAGGTGGCCGGCGACGGCGTGGTCATGAGCAGCCTGCGCCGACGCGACGGCGATTGGCTGGAGCTGCGGGTCGTCGCGCTCACCGGCGAGCCGACCTCGGTCCATATCGGAGACGTGGCGGCGGCCCGCCGGGCGGACCTGCTCGGCACCCCGGGCACGACCCTGCCCGTGGTCGACGGCCGGCTCAGCGTACCGCTGCGCCCGTGGGAGATCGCGACGATCCAGCTGGTGCGGACGCACAGCTAACCCACAGCCTGTCCCAAGGACCCACACAGCCGCGGATGGAACCGTGGTCGCATGGCCGTCTCGAACCCCACCCGGACCCGGTCCACGGCTGAGCTGCGCCGCACCGGTGCCGGCGCGAGCCGCAGCGAGGCGCTGCTGCGCGTCGGCGACCTCACGATGGACGAGGACAGCCACGAGGTCCACCGCGGCGGTGGCCGGATCTCGTTGACCGCGACCGAGTTCGAGCTGCTGCGCTACCTGATGCGCAACCCCCGCCGGGTGCTGAGCAAGGTACAGATCCTGGATCGGGTCTGGAACTACGATGTCGGCGGGCAGGCCAACGTCGTCGAGCTGTACATCTCGTACCTCCGCAAGAAGATCGACGCGGGTCGGAACCCGATGATCCATACGAGGCGCGGGGTCGGGTACGTCCTCAAGCCCGCGGACTGACCGTCGGCTGACTGCCAGCCGCGGGGCTTGGTCAGCCGAGTGCCATGACCTGGGTCCGGCCGTCCTCCAGCCAGTGCGGGCCGGCGCTGGCCGGGAACGTGGCCCGGTCGCCCCGGACCGCGCGCCGGGCACCGTCGAGGGTGCCGAGGAGCAGTCCGTCGGCGCCGAGCGCGACCAGCTCGTCCCCGGTAGGCAGCAGCAGCGGGCCGTGGCCGGACTCGCTGACCGCGGTCCGGCCGGCGGCCAGCCCGTCCAGGATGTCGGCCGGGTCGGGGGAGGCGGCGAGCACCCAGGTCGTCGGCCGGCCGAGCTGCGCCGCGTCCCCGGGATTGTGGAAGTCCGAACCGCCGACCGGGACGGTCTCCGCCGACCAGGCGAGCAGCCACGCCAGCGGCGCACCCCAGGTCCGGTCCCACCACCCCGAGTGCCAGACCTCGGCCAGCGGCGGCCGTACCGGCAACGGCTGGCGCCAGGCGCAGTCCGCCGCGAGCGGATGGTTCACCGAGAGCAGCCCACCCCGGGCGGCCACAGTGGACACCCACTCGGACGCCGGGCGGCGGAAGTCGATCCAGCCGACGTTGCCGAAGGCGTTCGCGTGCCCGCGGTCGGTGGTCACCTCCTGCCCGGCGATGAGCGTGACCCCGTACCGGTGGCCGGCGGCGTCCAGGTGCGGGTGGTGGCTGACCGTGTTGTGGTCGGTGACGGCGAGGAAGTCCAGGCCCTCCGACGCGGCGAGCGCGGCCAGCTCGTCGACGGTGAGCGTGCCGTCGGAGTGCACGGTGTGCGCGTGCAGGTCCCCGGCGTACCAGCGCAGGCCGTCCATTGTGGGCAGATCGGTACGGCGGTGCGGGCGCTCGGGTGGCGGTGGTGGGCCTGCGGCGCCGTCGGGTGGCGGCGGTGCGGCCGGCGTGGCGCGGATCTCCCAGGCGAGCCCGCCGGCCGGTACGCGGTGCAGTCCCAGGAACACCTGCCACTCGCCGGTTGGCAGCTCGCCCGGAAGGTAGCCGGGCGTGGCCCGGTCCGGTCCGATCGCGAACGAGTCCCGCGCGCCGCCGGAGTACCCCCGGAACTGCCCGGCCGGGTCGAACACCCCGAGGTCGAGGACGCCGGCCGTACGGTCGTAGGCCAGCTCGACGCGCAACCCCGGCGTACCCGCCGGCACCTCGACCGGCACGTAGTGGTACCGCGCGTCGGCCCGGTCCTCAGGTCGCCACGTCCCCTTTCGCACCATCCCTACCCCTCCATGTGGTCGTTCGTCGGGGGGCGGGCACCGCCCCACAGCAATGAGAGGGGAAGAGCGAAAAGCCTGTCGCCGAACGGGAGAGGGGCGTCACCGGTGAAGAAGACCACTCCGGCCACGAAGTCGGCGCCGAGTCGGTCCCGTAGCAGCGTCAGATGCCGGAAGTCCCCACTGTGGACACTGCGCGCCGCCTTGACCTCGATGCCGACCGTACGGCCGGACGGGGTCTCCAGGATGCAGTCCACCTCGCCACCCTCGCGGTCCTGGTAGTGGAACAGCCCGACTTCCTGTTCCGACCCGGCGCGGATCTTGGCGAGTTCGTTCACCACGAACGTCTCCAGCATCGCGCCGGCCACGGAGTTGCCCGGGCGCGCCAGCGCGTCGGCGCCGACCTGCAGCAGCCATGCGGCGAGGCCGGTGTCGGTGAGGTGGATCTTCGGCCTCTTCTTCACCCGGGAGGTCAGGTTGCGCGACCAGGCCGGAAGCCGGTAGAGCAGGTAGACCGTTTCGAACAGCGCCAGGTACGCCCGGACCGTGTCGTCGTCGATACCGAGGACTCTGGCGACGTCGGCGGCGTTGAGCTCCTGTCCGGTCAGCGTGGCCAGCAGCCGGAACATCCGCGGCAGGACCTCGATGTTGCGGATCCGCGCGATGTCGAGGACCTCGCGCTGGGTCACGGTCGTCAGGTAGCTGGAGAACCACATGGCGCGCGAGCGGGCCGAACGGCGCTTGAGTGCTTCCGGGAAACCGCCCGCGCACGCCAGCCGGAGGTACTCGTGGCGCGTGATCGGGGCCGGCCGTTCGCGGAGCAGGCCCGCCGGGTCGTCCAGGATCCGATCGAGGAGGTCGGGCGCGGTACCGACCCGCTCGGCCACCGACAACGGCCACAACTCGATCAACGCCACCCGACCGGCGAGCGACTCGGACAGCGTCGGCACGGTCAGGAACCGGGTGGAGCCGGACAGCACGAACGAGCCGGGGGCCTGGTCCCGATCCACCTCGGCCTTGATGGCGATCACGAACGGGTCGCCGGCCCGCTGCACCTCGTCCACGTACAAGGGGCGGGGGAGCGCCTCCAGGTACCCGTGCGGGTCTTCGCGCGCCGCCGCCCGCTGGCCGTCGTCGTCGAACGTGACGAACGCGCCACCGGACCGGGCATGGTGGGCACGCAGCAGTGTGGTCTTGCCCACCTGGCGGGCACCGTTGACCACGGTGACCCGGAAGTCGCGGGCGCACTCGGCCAGCAGCGCATCGGCGTGCCGGGGAACCAGGCCTGACACGGTGGTCACGGACCGATCCTACTCGCTTTTCGCGGAAGATCAGTTCGCTTTTCGCGGAAGATCGGTTCGCCTTCTGCTGGCCGGTCAGCCGACCAGGGTGCCGTCGTCGTGGCGGTAGATCAGCACCCGGGCCGGCGAGGGCGTCAACCACACCGGCGTGCCGGGCTCCGGCTCGGTGTCCTCGGGCACGGTCGCCCCGACGAGGAGCCCGTCGACCTCGACGGTCACGAGCGAGGACGTGCCCAGGTGCTCGACGATGGAGACCGCGCCGGCGAGGTCGCCGCGGTCCCGGGAGAGCGAGACGTACTCCGGGCGTACCCCGACGATCACCTTCTCGCCGTCGCCGAGCGCGTCGGCCACCGACGGGGGCAGCGCGAGCGCCTGCCCACTCAGCTCCACCCGGCCACCGGAGACCACGCCGGGCAGCAGGTTCATCGGGGTCGAGCCGATGAAGTTGGCCACGAACGTGTTGGCCGGCCGGCCGAAGACCTCGCGTGGCGTACCGACCTGCCGGATCCGGCCGGCCTCCATCACCGCGATCCGGTCCGCCAGGGCCAGCGCCTCGGCCTGGTCGTGGGTGACGAAGACGGTCGTCACGCCGAGTTCGCGCTGCAGCCGCTTGAGGAACGTCCGAGCCTCCAGGCGGAGCCTGGCGTCCAAGTTGGACAGTGGCTCGTCGAAGAGGAACACCGACGGATGGCAGGCGACCGCGCGGGCGAGCGCGACCCGCTGCTGCTGCCCGCCGCTCAGCTCGGCCGGCCGCCGGGCCATCAGCCCGTCCAGGCCGAGCTGAGCGCCGACCGACACCGCCTTCGCGGCGCGGGCCGGCCGCGGCTGGCGGCGGATCTTCAGCGGGTACGCGATGTTCTCCTGGACGGTCATGTGCGGGAACAGCGCGTAGTCCTGGAACACCATGGCCACGTCCCGGGCGCCCGGTGGCAGCGGGGTGACCTCGCGCGAACCGATCCGGATCGAGCCGCTCGTCGGCGACTCGAGCCCGGCGATCGTTCGCAGCAGCGTGGTCTTGCCGCAGCCGGACGGGCCGAGCAACGCGAAGAACTCACCGTCGACGATCGTCAGGTCCAGCCCGTCGAGCGCCCGGACCCCGCCGGGGAACTCCTTGGTCAGCGCACCGATCGTGATCGCGGCCATCAGCTCTTGATCCCTCCGTGGAACCGGAAGCCGTACCGGCTCCAGGCGAGCAGGTACATCAACACCACCGGGATCGAGTAGATCAGCGAGAACGCGGCGATCAGCCCGAGGTTCGGTGAGCCGCCCTCGGTGTAGAACGTGCGGACCAGCACCGCGGCGGGCTGCTTGTCCTGGTTGCGCAGCAGGATGAACGGGGTCAGGAAGCTGCCCCAGACCTGCACGACCGTCCACACCGCGATCGTCGCGAGCCCGGGCCGGGCGACCGGCACCACGATCTGGCGCAGGATCTGCAACGGCGACGCGCCGAAGACGCGCGCCGACTCCTCGTACGACCGCGGGATCGTGTCGATGAAGTCCTTGAGCAGGAAGATGGCGGCCGGCAGCAGCCCGCCGGAGAGCACCAGAACGACCCCGAAGTGCGAGTCGATCAGACCCAGCTCGAAGATGAGCAGGAAGATCGGCACCATCGCGGCCGTACCGGTGACCACCGACGACAGCAGCAGCAACAGGTAGATCAGCGCGTCCCGGCCGGGTACCTGGGCCCGGGACAGCGCGTACGCCGCCAGGGCCGCGGAGACCACCACCAGCACCATCGTGCCCAGGGACAGGATCGTCGAGTTCACCAGCGACCCGACCGCGTACCGGTTGTCGAGGATCGCCTGGAAGTTGGCGAGCGTGAACTCACGCGGCGGGCGCACCGCGTACGTCGGGGTGTCGTCGAACGGCGCGGAGAGCAGCCACAGCACGGGCAGCGCGAAGAACGCGGTACCGAAGCCGACCAGGACGTAGAACATGATCCGCCGGACCACCGTGGGGATCATGCCGACCGGCGCCGGGTGCGGGCCGCGCGCAGGTAGACCAGCGCCAGCAACAGGTTCATCAGCAGGACGATCAGCGAGATCGCGCCCGAGTAGCCCATCTCCCCGCCGATGATGGCGGTGTTGTAGATGTACACCGCGACGATCTCCGAGTCGCGCCCCGGTCCACCGGCGGTGATCAGGAACGGGGAGAAGTCGTTGAACGTCCACAAGGTAATGAGCAGCGTGTTGGTCAGCGCGTACCGGCGGATGTGCGGGAACACCACGTCCCGCAGGGTCTGCGCTCCGGTGGCGCCGGCGAGCCGGGCCGTCTCCAGGTGCGACGGTGGCACCGAGGAGAGCGCGGCCGAGTAGAGCATCATCGAGAAAGCCGTGCCGCGCCAGATGTTGAACACGATGATGCCGAGCATCGGGTACTCGATGAGCCAGGCGACCCCCGGTGTACGCCCGAGCAGCGCGTTCACCGTGCCGGCGTCCCGGTCGAGCATGGCAATCCACAGGAAGGCCACCACCGAGCTGGGCAGGATCCAGGCGAGCAGCACGAGCGCCTCGATCGTGCGCTTGACCCACGCTCGCGCGTCGCGCAGCGCCCAGGCCAGGGTGAAGCCGAGCCCGTTCTGCCCGATGACCGCCGAGCCGAAGACGAACAGCAGCGTCAGCCACAACGAGTGGTAGAACGTGTCGTCGGTGAGCGCCCGGCGGTAGTTCTCCAGACCGACGAAGTCCGGTTGCCGGGCGGCCACGCCGGTGAGCCGGAAGTTCGTCGCTCCGATGTAGAGCGTCCAGACGCCGGGGAAGACGAGGAAGACGCCGATGAGGATGAGGGCCGGGGTGATGAACCCCCCGGCCCGCAGCCGTCCCAGTCCGACGACATCGGTCGGGGTGGCCCGGACAGGGGCCACCCCGACCGCGGCTTCAGCCTGAGACAACCTTGTCCGCTCCGCCCACGATGCCTTCGACGGCCTTCTGGTACGCCGTCGCCGCTTCCGCCGGGCTCTTGCCACTGACAACGTCCAATGTGGCCTGTTGCAGCGCCTGCGACACCCGCGGGTAGACCGCGAAACCGGGCCGGTACGCGGTCAGCGGCAGCACCTGCTGCGAGACGAACGACAGCATCGGGTCGCCCGCCAGCACGTCGGTGTTCACGTCCTGCCGCTGCGTGATCCGCGCGCTGCCGCCGAGCAACGCCACCGTGGCGTCCTTGTTGTTCATGAACTGAAGTAGCTCCCATGCCTGTTGCTTGAACTTCGAGGCCGGGTTCAGCACGTGCCCGCCACCGCCGGACATCGAGACGTAGTCCTGGCCGCGGATGCCGGCGCCGGGCCGGATCGCCGGTATCTTCGTGTACCCGACGGTCTCGTTGCGGTCGGCCATCTTCGCGATGCCCTTCTGCGGCTCGACCACGCTGCGCCAGAAGTAGTCGCCCTCCAGCAGGATCGCTATCTTGCCGGCCGCGAACGCCTGGAACGACTTGTCCCGTCCCTTCGCGTCCTGCTGCAGTACCGGGTCACCGAGGCCACCTTTGTAGATCTTCTCGTACATGCCGAGCATGTCGCGGACGGCCTGGGTGTTGCCCTGCCACTTGCCGTCCGCCCAGATCTCCTTGCCGGCACCGACGAGCAGCGGCAGCGCGCCCTGCATCGTGGTCGCCTCGCCCATCGCCGTACCGCCGTTGAGCTGGACCGGCGTCACGCCGGGCAGCTTGGCCTTCACGGTCTGCGCGGCGGTGACGATCTCGTCCCAGCTCTTCGGCTGCCAGTCGGCTGGCAGGCCGGCCTGGGTGAAGAGCTTCTTGTTGAAGTAGATGACCCGCCCGTCGGTGCCGGACGGGATGCCGTACCGCTTGTCGTTGTAGGACATGTTGCCCTGGACGGACTCCGGAATCTGCTTCCAGCCCTCCCAGGCGTCCACTGTGTCCTTACCGACCAGGTCGTCGAGCGGCTTGATGTAACCCGCGTCCGCGAACTCGCCGACCCAGATGCCGTCGATGGCGTAGATGTCCGCGCCCGACCCGGAACGCAGGTCCAGCGCCACCTTGCTCTTGTAGTCCTCGTCCGAGGCGCCGGACGGCTGGAAGGTGACCTTCGCCGTACGACCCTTGGCCTTCTGGTCCTCGATGAACTTCGGGATGACGTACTTCTCGATCCAGTCGGCGCCCGCGGCGTTCTTGCCGCCGGAGATCGCGTTTGTCGCGATCGTCAGCGAGAACTCCTTGGCGTCGGCGTTCTGCCCGCTGTCCGACTCCGAGTCCGTGCCCAGGCAGCCGGCGGTCGCCGTGGTGACGGCGAGCAGTCCGGCAAGAGCTACGAATCTGCCGATGCGTCGATGCATCCGTTCCTCCCCCGAACGTCGACCGTGCCCCTCAGGCCGGTCCATACGGACCTTGGCATGGCGGGGGTCCTTATGTCTATACCTGTTGACCAATGCCTGCGGTGACCGACAGCGAAGCGGCCGCACCGCTACGCTCGTGGGCGATGACCACGACGGAGGACGCCGAGCGCTACTCGCCTGAACCGTACAAGGACACCGGGCAACTGCGAAGCCCGTTCGAGCGCGACCGCGCGCGGGTCCTGCACTCCGCCGCGTTCCGCCGGCTGGCCTCGAAGACCCAGGTGCACAGCACTACCGGGTCGGCTCCGCCTGACTCGCTGCGCTCGCTCGACCGGCTGCGCCTCGGCGCGGGATCGGACGACTTCCTTCGAACGCGGCTCACGCACTCGCTGGAGGTCGCGCAGATCGCACGGGAGATGGGGGAGCGGTTGGGCTGCGACCCGGACGTGGTCGACGTCGCCGGGCTCGCCCACGACCTCGGCCACCCGCCGTTCGGCCACAACGGCGAGGACGCGCTCGACGAGGTCGCCCAGGCGTGCGGCGGCTTCGAGGGGAACGCCCAGACGCTGCGCGTCCTCACCCGGCTGGAGGCCAAGGTGGAGGGTGCCGGCCTGAACCTGACCCGGGCCTCCCTGGACGCGACCTGCAAGTACCCCTGGCCGCGCCGGGCCGGCGAGCGCAAGTTCGGCGTCTACGCCGATGACATGCAGGTGTACGCATGGCTGCGGGCGACCGCGCCGGACGGCCGGCGCTGCCTGGAGGCGCAGGTCATGGACTGGGCCGACGACGTCGCCTACTCGGTGCACGACGTCGAGGACGGCATCCACGGCGGGTACATCGGGCTGCGCCGGCTGCTCGACGACGCCGGCGAGCGGGCCGCGCTCTGCTCGGACGTGGCCGCGGCCTACTCGGAGGAGTCGGCGGCGGATCTCGCGCCGGTGCTCGTCGACCTGCTGCACGAGCCGGTGTTCGCGCCGCTGGCCGGGTACGACGGCAGCCACCGGGCGCAGGTCGCGCTCAAGCGCGCGACCAGCGTGCTGACCGGCCGGTTCGTGGCCGCCGCGGTCACCGCCACCCAGGCGAAGTTCGGCTCGTCGCCGATGCGCCGGTACGCCGCCGACCTGATCGTGCCGCGCGAGACGCGGGCGCAGTGTGCCCTGCTCAAGGGCATCGCGTTGCGGTACGTGATGCGGCGCGAGGGGGCCGGGGCGCGCTACGCCGAGCAGCAGGACATCCTGGTCTCGCTGGTCGAGGCGCTGGTGTCGCGGGCGCCGGACGGGCTGGACCCGGTGTTCGGGCCGCTCTGGCGGCGGGCCACGGACGACACGGCCCGGCTGCGGGTGGTGATCGACCAGGTGGCCTCGCTGACCGATCCGGCCGCGGTCGCGTGGCACGGGCACCTGGTGGGTACCTGATGGCGGTGCTGGGACCCACGGATCGCCGGCCACATCGCGGCGGGCGTGGCCGAACGGTTGAGATCCAGCGCGCGTATCGGTTGATGGACCATCGACTCGTACGGAAGGCTGAGAGGTATGGCTGACGACCAGCGGACGTTTGTGATCATCGGCGGTTCCCTGGCGGGCGCGAAGGCCGCCGAGACGCTGCGGGCGGAAGGTTTCAACGGCCGGGTGGTGCTCGTCGGGGAGGAGAACGAGCTGCCGTACGAGCGGCCACCGCTGTCCAAGGGCTACCTGCTCGGCAAGGAGCCGCGGGAGAAGGCCCGCGTCCACGACGAGTCCTGGTACGCGGAGAACAAGGTCGAGCTGATGCTCGGCCGGCCGGCGACCGCGATCGATCCCGCGGCGCACACGGTCACCCTCCAGGGCGGCGACCAGCTGCACTACGACAAGCTGCTGCTGGCGACCGGCTCCCGGGTACGCACCCTGGACGTACCGGGGTCCGACGCCGAGGGGGTGCGCTACCTGCGCACGATCGACCAGTCCGACGCCCTGCTGGCGAGCCTGCGGGAGGGTTCCCAGGTGGTCGTCGTCGGCGCCGGCTGGATCGGCCTGGAGACCGCCGCGGCGGCCCGGTCCCACGGCTGCTCGGTGGCGGTCGTCGAGGTGGAGGCGCTGCCGCTGCAGCGGGTGCTGGGCGACGAGGTCGCGACCATCTTCCGCGACCTGCATGCCGCCCACGGCGTCGAGCTCCACACCGGGGTCGGGGTCCGCGAGTTCGGCTCGCTCGACGGCAAGGTCACCGACGTGGTGCTCGAGAACGGCGTCGAGCTGCCCGCCGACCTGGTCATCGTGGGTGTCGGCATCCGGCCCGCGGTCGAGCTGGCCGAGGCGGCGGGCCTGACCGTCGACAACGGCGTGGTGACCGACCCGTCGCTGCGCACGTCCGACCCGGACATCTACGCGTGTGGCGACGTCGCCAACTCGGACAACCCGCTGATCGGGTCACGGATCCGGGTCGAGCACTGGGCCAACGCGCTCAACGGCGGCAAGGCCGCAGGCAAGTCGATGCTGGGCCAGGACGTCGTGTACGACCGGGTGCCGTACTTCTTCTCCGACCAGTACGAGCTGGGCATGGAGTACTCCGGCTACGCCGCGCCGCGCGGGTACGACAGCGTGGTGTTCCGCGGCGACCCGAGCCCGACCGGTGAGTTCATCGCGTTCTGGGTCAAGGACGGCCGGGTGCTGGCGGGGATGAACGTCAACGTGTGGGACGTGACCGACCCGATCCAGGCGCTGGTCCGGGCCGGGTACGCGGGCACCGCCGTCGACCTGAAGAAGCTGGCCGATCCCGACGTACCGCTCAGCGACCTGCTGGACTGAGTACGCGTCGATCATCGGCACGCCAGGCGACCGGCCGGGCGCTGGGGCCCGGCCGGTCTTCTACCGGGGAGGGGTCACCCCCGGCCACCACCGCCACCGCCCCCGCCGTGGTCGTCGACCTCGACGTTCTCCTTGAGCACCGGGTTGCCGGCCGAACAGGTCACGATTACCTCGACGTCGTCATTGACGTCGCTTTCGAACCAGACGCTGACCCGGGTCGCCGACTTGATCACGTCGTCCGCCCGGTAGCCGGCGTTCGGGGCCCACCGCTCGAGCGTGATCTGGTTGCCGGCGCAGCGGACGGCGAGCGTACCCGCACGGCTCGCCACCAGGAGGGGAAGGCTTTGCGCCGGCGCGCCCGCGTCGGACGGCGGCGGGGCGGCCGGCGTCGTGGCGGTCTCCGACGGCTCGGGCGTCGGGTCGTCACCCAACCCGGACCGGTCGCCGCTCGCCTGCTCCGAGGCCAGTTGCGAGGCGACGTCCTGCTGGCTCAACACCGTCCCGTCGCCACCGGTCAACGTGGCCACCGCCACCGCCGCCGTGGACAGGGCCATCGCGCCGACCGCGGCGCCGACCCACACGGCAAGTCTTTTGCTATTCATGGATCCGACTATCCGTCGCCCGTAGTTAAGGCGATGCTAAGCGCGGCACAACATTGCGCCGTACCCGGGTACCGTCTCGGCATGCCCCACATTCTCATCCTGGAGGATGATCCCAGGGTCCGGTCCGCACTGCTGCGGGCGCTGACCGAGCGGGGGTACGGGGCCAGCTCCACCGGTGCCGGCATGGCGGGGCTCGACGCGGCACTGCGGGACCGGCCGGATCTGGTCGTCCTCGACCTCGGCCTTCCGGACATCGACGGCCATCAGGTACTGCGGATGATCCGCGCGGTCAGCCGGGTGCCGGTCATCGTAGCGACCGCACGCGACGACGAGGCCGAGATCGTCCGTGCGCTGGACAGCGGCGCCGATGACTACCTGGTCAAGCCGTTCGGCGCCGCGCAGCTCGACGCCCGGATCCGGGCGGTGCTGCGGCGGGTCGCCGAAGGCGAACGACCCGGCCCGCTCACCGTCGGCGGGCTGGTGCTCGACGTCGCGGCGCGCACCGCGCGGCTGGACGGGCAGCCGCTCGAGCTGACACCGCGGGAATTCGACCTCCTGCGGTACCTCGCCGAGCGGCCGGGGCAGGTCGTGGGCAAGCGGGAGCTGCTCGCCGAGGTGTGGCACCAGCCCTACGGCGGCGCGGAGAAGACGGTCGACGTCCACCTGTCCTGGTTGCGCCGCAAGCTGGGGGAGACCGCGCAGGCGCCGCGCTACCTCCACACGGTACGGTCCGTCGGGGTCCGGCTGGAGGCACCGGCATGACGGGGGTACGCGCCCAGCTGGCCACCCTGGTCGCCGCCACCACCTCGGTGGTCCTGCTGGCGTTCCTGGTACCGCTGGGACTCCTGCTACGCAGCGAGGCCGAGAAGCGGGCGATCTCCACGGCGACATTGCAGGCCCAGTCGCTGGCCGCCCTGGGCGCGGCCGACCCGCAGAGCGTCGCCGGCCAGTTGCAGGATCTGGATGCCGAGGACCCGGTCGTCTCGGTGTTCCTGCCCGACGGTCGGGTTCTGGGCGCGCCGGCAGCCCGGACACCCTCGGTCGAGCTCGCCATGCGCGGGCGGGCCTTCACCGCGCGGTCCGGCAGCGGGATCGAGGTGATGGTGCCGGTGCAGGGCACCGGGGGCAGCACGGTCATCCGCTCGTACGTCCCGGCGGCGCTCCTGCACCGCGGCGTGGCCCGGACCTGGAGCGTGCTCGCGCTGCTCGGCGCCGCCCTGTTCGGGTTCGGGCTGCTACTCGCCGACCGGCTCGGCCGCCGGTTCGTCGGCTCGGTGACCGCGCTCGCCGGTACCGCGGACCGGTTGGCCAACGGCGACCTCACCGCGCGGGTCGAGCCGAGCGGTGCGCGCGAGCTGCGCCGGGTCGCCGAGGAGCTGAACCGGCTCGCCGCCCGCATCGGCGAGCTGCTCGCGGCCGAGCGGGAGGACGTGGCCGACCTCGCCCACCGGCTGCGAACGCCGGTCACCGCGCTGCGGCTGGACGTCGAGCTGCTCCGGGACGCCGACGAGCAGGCCCGCCTGGCGTCCGATGTGGACGCTCTGGGCCGGGTCGTGGACGAGGTCATCCGGACCGCCCGCCGCCCGGTGCGCGAGGGCGCCCGGGCCTACGCGGATCTGGCGGCGGTCGCGGCCGAGCGGGTCGGTTTCTGGTCCGCGCTCGCCGACGACAGCGCCCGCGCGCTGACCGCCGTGCTGCCGGCGGCGCCGGTACCGGTCCGGGCGTCCACACAGGACCTCGCTGTGGTACTGGATGCCTTGCTGGAAAACGTCTTCACCCACACACCGGACGAGGCCGCCGCGACCGTCGAGGTGCACCCACGACCGGATGGCGGCGGGCGGCTGGTCGTGCGGGACGCCGGGCCGGGGTTCCCGGCGGCGCTGCCGGCCCAGGCCCGGGGTGCGAGCGCCGGCGGTTCCACCGGGCTCGGACTCGACATCGCCCGGCGGACCGCGGAGGCGGGGGGTGGCGGAATGACGCTCGGGGCGGGGCCCGACGGCGGCGCGCGGGTCGAGCTGACCTTCGGGCCACCCCTGTGATCGTTGATCATGCAGGGTGACGTGCAAACCCGCTGCAAACCGCGGCGGCGAGGCTTCGACGTATGAGTCCGGTAGACAGATTCCTCGCCGCGGTCACGGCCGCGACGATCCCGCAGGCGGACGTGTGGTGCGCGGATGCGACGCTCGACGCGACCGTCCCGAACTGGCGGCGGCGGGTCCGCGGGGCGGGCGAGATCCGCCGGGTGTTCGCCGCCTGGTACGCGGACCCGGGCGCGTTCGAGGAGATCGAGCGCACCCCGGTCGGGCCCGGCGGCGAGCTGGTGCAGTTCCTGCTGACCTGGACCGAGCACGGGGTACCGCACGCGGCGCACCAGGCCCACGTGATCCGCCTATCCGGGGACCGGATCAGCGACCATGTGGTCTACTGCGGAGGACGGTGGCCCGCCGGGCTCCTGGCACGGATGGCGGAGATGGGCGATGGCTAGGGTGTACGGCTCGGTCGACGAGATGCTCGTCGGCGCCACCGAGCGGGCCCCGATGCGCAAGACCGTGGACTCGCTGTCCGGGTCGCCGTTCGAACGGGTGGTCCTGCGTGGAGCGTCCTATCTGGTCAAGTACGTGGGGCAGCAGGTGGACTGGCTCGCCCGGGCGCTCGGTGACAAGGACTGCTTCGTCCGTACACTGTGGATGCACGGGCTGCTGGACGCGCTACCGCCGCAGGTGGACCACACGATCGCCGGGGTCGCCGAGGACCCGGGCACCGGGCGGGTGGCGCTGCTGCTGCGCGACGTCGGTGAACGGCTGGTGCCGTCCGGCGCATCCCGGCTCCCGCTGGGCCAACACCGCCGGTTCCTGAAGCACATGGCGACGATGCACGCGGCTTTCTGGGGCTTCGAGGACGAGATCGGACTGTTGCCGCCGGGTGCCCGCTACACCGCGCTGACCCCGGCCACCGGGGTACGGGAAACCACGGCCGGGCATCGGGATCCGGTTCCGTCGATGCTGGTCGACTGCTGGCAGGCGCTCGCCGCGGCCGCGCCGGAGGCACATCGGTACGCGTCCCCGCTCGCCGAGGATCCGACGCCGCTCGTCGATGCGCTGGCGGGTACGCCCGCCACGTTCGTCCACGGCGACTGGAAGGCGGGCAACCTCGGCAGCCACCCCGACGGCCGGACGATCCTGCTCGACTGGGGTTGGCCGGGACGGGCCGCGCCACTGGTCGACGTGGCGTGGTATTTGGCGGTCAACTGCGATCGGCTACCCGAGTCCAAAGAGGAGACTCTTGCCGCGTACCGGCAGGAGCTGCGGGCGGCCGGGATCGACACCGACCCGTGGTGGCGCGACCAGCTCGGGCCGGCGTTGCTCGGCGGGTTCGTCCAGCTCGGCTGGTCCAAGACGCACGACCGGGCCGAGCTGGACTGGTGGGTCGAGCGCGTCCTGCCGGTGGCGAGAGAGCTGGTGGGGCCGTAGGTGTACGCGGACGCCGCGGCCTGGGTGGCCGGACCGGACCGGGTGTACCGGCGCCTGGCCCGCGCCGCGGTCCACGCCATCCCGGACGATCTGACCGGCGTGATCGCCCTCGACGCCGGGTCCGGTACCGGCGCGGCCTCCCGGGCGTTGCGCGACCGCGGTGCCACGGTGGTGGCGGCGGACCTGTCCGCGGCGATGCTCAACCTGGCGACCGGCCCGCGGGTGGTCGGCGACATCCGTCGGCTGCCGGTGCGGACCGACTCGGTTGGCGCCTCGGTCGCGTGCCTGGTGCTGTCCCATGTGGACGAGCCGGCGGTCGCGCTCGGCGAGCTGGCCCGGGTGACCCGGCCGGACGGGCCGGTGGTCGCCACCGCGTTCCCGGCAGGGGAGCGGCACCCGGTCAAGGAGGCCGCCGACCGCGCCCTGGCCGCGGCCGGGTACCGGACGCCGGCATGGTACGACGAGGTCAAGTCGACCGGCGAGGTACGGGTCGGCTCGCCACGGGTGCTGCTCGACCTCGCCGCCCGGGTCGGCCTGCGCCGCTGCCGGGTGGAGCTCTGCGCGGTGAGCCTCGCCGGCCTGGAGCCGGCGGCGCTGGTGGCCTGGCGGCTCGGCATGGCCCAGGTCGCGGCCTGGGTGTCCACGATGGACCCGCCGGCGCGGACCCGGCTGGCCGCACGGATCCGGGCCGCTGTACCGGCCCGGGTGCCACCGCTGGCACTACTGGTGCTGAGCGGCCGGAGCTAGCAGCCACCCGGCGTCGAGCGGGGCCACCCGGCGTACCTCCGCCGTATCCACCGGATCGTTTCGGGCCTTGGCGGCCAGCGCGGTGCCGAGCGCGACGTAGCGGACCACCCCGACCCGGGCCGCCTCGGCCGTCACCTCGGCCGCCGCCAGGGCGGCACCCTCGCGGTCCCCCTCGGCCAGCAGGCAACGTCCCTCGAGCAGCCGCCCCTCCAGCGCCTGCCGCCAGGCGAACGGATGCTCGGCGGCGGCCTCGCTGCCGACCTGGGCGAGCAGTGCGCCGGCGGCCGCCGGGTCGCCGGCGCGCAACCGTCCGTCGGCGAGGCCGAGCAGCGCGTCGGCGATGGGCTCGCTCATGCCGGGAGCGCCGGTCGAGCGGGCGTACGCCGCCTCGTTGCGCGCGTCCGCCTCGGCCAGGTCGCCCGTGTTGCGCAGGATCCAGGCGCGGATGTTGTCCACCCGCGCGGCGAAGCGCCCGGTCCGCTGCTGCGTGGCGACCTCGTCTACCGCGTCCAGTTCGGCGAGCGCTTCGCTCACCCGTCCCAGCGCGGCCAGCGCCTGGGCCGCGGCCAGGTGGCGGTGCGGCGACACGAAGGGGTGCCGGGCGGCGAGCCAGGACACCGGCTCGCCGAGCAGGTCGAGCGCGCCGAGCGGGTCGCCCTGGTCGGTGAGGAGCGGGGCGCTCCACAGCTGCGCGAGCGGGCGCATGTCCGGCGGCGCGCCGTCCCGGGCCGCGCGCAGCAGACGGTCCGCGGTGATCAGATCACCGTCCACATGGCACACCCGGCCGGCGAGGGCCAGGCAGCTCGTGCGCAGCCGTGGGTCGTCGGCCAGCCGCGCACCGTCCTCGGCCAGGCGCCGGCACCGCCGGAAGTCGCGCAGCAGGTACGCCGCGATCGCCGCGACCTCCATGCCCTCGGCACCCACTCCGCCGCCGAGCGCCGCCCCGGCGTCGGTCGCCGCCTCCTCGAACCGGCCCGCCGGTAGCGCCACCCGGGCACGCCGCAGCCGCAGCTCCGGGGTGTCCTGGGTGGACAGCGCCTCGTCGAAGAGGCGCAGCGCCTCGTCGTGGTCGAACCGCGCGGCCGCCAGCTCGCCCGCGTCGGCGAGCGCGGCGGCGGCGAGCGTGAGGTCACCGCCGAGGCGGGCGTGGTGGGCCACGTCCCACGGGTCGGCCCGGTGCCCGCGGGCCCGCAGCGACCGGGCCGCCTGCCGGTGCAGCAGCGCGGTCCGGCCGGATCCGGTCGCCGCGCACAGCGCCTCGCGGATCAGCTGGTGCCGGAACCGGAAGCCATGCCCGTGCTCGACGAGCAGGCGCCGGCGTACCCCTTCCTCGAAGTGGTCCAGCAGCGCGGCGGGCGGGCTGGTGAGGACCGCGGCGACGAGGTCGAGGTCCACCTCCGGGCCGAGCACCGCGGCAGCCCGCAGGGTCGCCGCCGCCGCGCCGGCACCCTCGCACCGTTCGACGACGGCGTCGCGGATCGACTCGGGCAGGTTGCCGCCGGCGGCGTGCATGAGCTCGACCAGGAACAGCGGGTGGCCGGCGCTGCGCGCGTACAGGTCGGCGGCGCGCTCGCCCCCGGCCACCTCCCGGACCGCGGCGAGGTCCAGCGGGCCGAGCTCGATGACGTCGGTCGCGGGTGGCGTGCTGCCCTCACCGGGTCGGTGCGCGACGACGACCAGCAGCGGCAGGTCGTCCAGCCGGTGTTGGACGTGCCGGAGCCAACCGAGCGTGCCGCGGTCCAGCCAGTGCCCGTCGTCGATCAGCAGGACGACCACCCCGGTCGCCGCCAGCCGGGCGACCACCGTGTCCATCGCCGCGTACAGCAGCCCCGGGCCGGCGGCCCCGGGGTCGGCGAAGAGCGTCAGCATCCGGTCCACAGCGGAGTCGTCCGCGTCTGCCGCACCGACCAGTGGACCGAGCAGGCGGGCGTTGCCCTGCAGCAGCTCGGCCTCCCGCTGCTCCGGTTGCCTGCGTAGCCACCTCGCGAGCGCGTCCAGCAGCGGTTGCATCGGGAGCCCGCCACCGGATTCGGCGCACCGGGCGTGCAGCACGGTCGGTCCGGTCAGGCTGCCGGCCCACTCGTCCAGTAGCCGGGTCTTGCCGATGCCGGCCTCACCGGTCACCCGGACGAGCACGGCCCGGGAGCCGGTGGCCCGGGCCAGCGTGGCGTCGAGTGCGTCCAGCGGCTCGTCGCGGCCGGGCAGGTGGCGCCCGCGCACCGCCGGGACGTCAGCCGGCTGGCCGGCCATGACCGGCGGTGCCGGTTCCGCGCGCAGAAGGTCCAGATAGGACGCCTGGGTCTCCGGTGCCGGGTCCACACCGAGCTCGTCCCGCAGTTTCGCGGCGAAGTCCAGGTATGCCGTGATGCCCTGGGCAGACCGGCCGGACGCCGCGAGCGCCGCCATCAACACGCGCAGCGCCGCCTCGCCGTACGGGTCCCGGTCGAGAGCGGCCCAGGCGGCGTCGGCCGCCGTCCACGGGTCGCGGCCGGCGAGCGCGACCTCCGCCGCGGTCAACTTCGCCAGCGTGGCGGTCCGCGCGGCCGCCTCGCGTTCCGCGTCGACCCAGTCCCCGGCGTCCTCGTCCGGCAGCAGCGGCCCCCGGTCGAGGGCGAGCGCGGCGTCGATGGCGGCCCGGGCCGGGGCCAGGCTGCCCAGCGCCAGGCGGCGGCGGGCCTCGGCGACCAAACCGGTCAACGCGTCGACATCAAGCCAATCGGCCTGCAACGCGTATCCGCGGCCCACTCGGGGCAGGCGGGCCGGATCGAGCACCGCGCGGAGCCGGCTCACCAGCACCGAGAGCTGGTCGCCGGGCCGCTGCGGCCGGTCGGTACCGGGCCAGACCACCTCGACGAGCGCGTCCGCGCTGACCGGCAGGCCGCGGCCGAGCGCCAGCCGGGCGAGCAGCGTGCGGGCCTTGCGGCTGCCGAGCCGGCCGAACTCGACGCCCTCCACGTCGAGACCGCCGAGCAGTCGCACGCGCAGCGCCACGCTGCAAATCTAGTGCAAGGCCGCCGGCCGACCCTGGTACCAGTGGATCATTCGAAGGGAGATGGCTGGCATGGGTACGGCGGAACAGAAGGCATTCGCGAAGCCGGACGAGACCCGGGAGTTCGCGCACGGGAAGGTCGAGCTGGTGGAGATCGGTGGCAGCCAGATCGGCCGGCTGACCCTGGAACCGGGCTGGCGCTGGTCCGAGAGCGTCAAGCCGACCGCCGGCACGGATTGGTGCGAGGCCCCGCACTTCCAGTACCACGTGGCGGGGACGCTGCACGTCCAGATGGCCGACGGTACCGAGTTCGACGCGGTCCCGGGCGACGTCACCGCGCTGCCGCAGGGGCACGACGCGTGGGTCGTCGGCGACGAGCCGGTGGTGGTCGTGGACTGGTGGGGAGCCAGCAACTACGCGAAATAGGCCGCATAGGCGGACATTCCGCGCGACGATCGGACCATGGTGTCCGAGGAGTTGACGGCCGACGAGCGCGCCGAGTTGCAGCGGCTGCGGGCCCAGGCCGCCTCGCGAGGTGGCTGGGCCCGTGGCGGCCGGTGGTTCGCGGCCTGCCTGTTGCTGCTCGTGGCCGCGCTGCTGGGCGGGCTCGCGGTCGTTGCGGTCTACCTCAAGTCCGAGGTGCTCGACACCGAGACGTACGTGCAGACCGTGGCGCCGCTGGCCGAGGAGCCGGTGGTCCGCGAGGCGGTGGCGAACCGGCTCACCGACGAGATCGTCACCCGGACCGACGTCAACGGCCTGGCCACCCAGGTCGCGGAGCGGCTCGTGGCCGAGGGCGCGCCACCGCGCCTCACCGACCTGGTCGGGCCGCTCACCAGCGGTCTGAGATCGTTCCTCTACAACGAGGTCTACCAGCTGCTCGGTACCGAGCAGTTCCAGCAGATCTGGGAGCAGGCGAACCGGCTCGCCCACGACGGTGTGGTCACCGTGCTCACCGGCGAGCAGGGGCGGTTCATCTCCAGCAGCGGGACCACGGTCACCGTCGACCTGGGCGAGCTGCTCACGGCGGCGAAGCAGCGCCTGGTGGCGCAGGGGCTGGCGTTCGTCTCCCGGGTGCCGGACGTATCGATTCCGTACCAGTTGGTGGACTCGAAGGAGCTGCCGACGCTGCGGACGTACACGAAGATCCTGAACACGCTCGGGACCTGGCTGCCCTTCGTGGCGCTCGTGCTGCTCATCGCCGGGGTTCTGGTCGCGCCCAACCGCCGCCGCGGGATCGTCGTCGGGCTGGTCATGCTCGGCGCCGTCACGGCCCTGATCCTGGGTGGGCTCGCCCTGGCCCGCACGTACTACCTGGACAACCTGCCGGAAGCGATCCGCTCGCCGGACGCGGCGGCCGCGGTCATCGACGCCGTGCTGCGGTACCTGATCGCCGCGCTCCAGACGCTGCTCGTCGCCGTCCTGGTGGGGCTCGCCGTCGCGCTGCTCCTCGGGCCCAGCCGGCCGGCCACGGCGATCCGGCGGCTGTTGAACCGTGGCCTCGACGCGACCGCGCGGGCACTGGCCAGGGCCGGGTCATGGGTCGCCGCGGTCGGCCGGGCCCTCGCCGCGGCCCGCCCGGTGATCCAGATCGGGCTGATCCTGCTGGCCATCGTCGCCCTGATCCTGGCGAACCGGCCGAGCATCGCGGCGGTTCTATGGACCACGCTGGGCGTCATCGTGCTGCTCGGGATCGTCGAGCTGTTCGTCCGGGCCTTCGCTACCGGGCGAACTCCACCCGGACTCCCAGGAGGCGAACCGGCCGGCGGTCCGTGAACCGGTCGAGCGCGGCGAGCGCCGCCTGGTCGATCGCCGCCGCGTCGGTGCTCGGCGGGATGACCGGGTGGCCGTGGGTGTGCGTGAAGAACGGTACGTAGCGCACCTTCACCACGACCCGGGCTACCGGCCGACGCTCGGTGTCCACCTCGCCGGCGATGCGGACGACCTCCCGCCGCACCTCGTCCCAGTCGGTGAGGTCGCGCTGGAAGGTGGTCTCGCGGCTGCGCGAGCGGGCCCGGTACGGCGTACCGACCACTGTGGACTCCGCTTGGCCGAGAGCGAGCCGCACCAGCCACGGGCCGGTCACCGGACCGAGCCGGGTCGCCAGCGCCGCCGGGTCGGTAGCGGCCAACTCCGTCACCGTCCTGATGCCCAGCCCGGCGAGCCGCTTGGCCGTCTTCGACCCGATGCCCCACAGCGCGTCGGTCGGCCGGTCGCCGAGGACCTCGAACCAGGTCCGGTCGGTGAGCCGGAACACTCCGCCGGGCTTGCCGAACCCGGTCGCCAGCTTGGCCTGCAGCCGGTTCTGTCCAATGCCGACAGTGCATTCCAGACCGGTAGCCTCGCGGACCCGGGCGCGGATCCGTTCGGCGATCGCCTCCGGGTCCTCGGTGTCGGCCGCGAGGAACGCCTCGTCCCAGCCGAGCACCTCGACCACCGGCGCGAACTCCCGCAGCGTCATCATCACCTCGGCCGAAACCGCCTCGTACGCCTCGCGGTCGACCGGTAGGAACACCGCCTCGGGGCAGCGCCGGGCCGCCGTGCGCAACGGGAGTCCAGAGTGGACGCCGTACGCCCGGGCCTCGTACGAGGCGGTGCTGACCACGCCCCGCTTGGTCGGGTCGCCGTCGCCGCCGACCACGACCGGCAGCCCGCGCAGCTCGGGACGGCGCAGCACCTCGACCGCGGCGAGGAACTCGTCGAGGTCGACGTGCAGCACCCAGCGGGCCATGGTCCATTCTCCGCCGCAGCGCAAGTCGCGGGTGGTGACGAGCCGGGCCGGTTCTTCGCCCGGCAGGGCCTGGTGGTGCGGGCGGAGACGGCCGTCGAGCTGATCGTGCCGGTACCAGGTCGACGCACCGGCCTGCCGGGCGCGAGGCCCAGGTCCGGATCAGCGTGGGTTCTCGCTGCCGACCTCGAACAGCAGGCACGACGAGGTGGCGTGCGCGACCAGCCGTCCGCGTTCGTCGGTCAGCTCCGCCTGGGCGAGCGCCGTGCGCCGGCCCCGGGACAGCACCGTGCCGACGCAGGTCAACTGTCCTGAGTCGACGGTCACCGGGCGCAGGTACCTGGTCGTCAGGTCCAGCGACGTGTACCCCACGCCGGCCGGTAGCGTGCTGTGCACCGCGCATCCGGTGGCGGTGTCGAGCAGCGTCGCCAGCACGCCCCCGTGCACCGTGCCGAGCGGGTTGTAGTGGTACTCCCGGGCGGTCATCGTCACCACCACCCGACCCTCGGTCGCCTCGAGGCCCTCGACCCCGAGCATTCCCATCACCGGCGGGCGCGGGATCTCGCCGGTGCCGATGGCCTGCAGCATCGCCAGCCCGCCGAGCTGGCCGAGGTGGCCCGCGGCGATCGACGGGTCCGACCAGGTGAACGTGCGGCTGCGGGTGGCTATCTGAGTCCGGTCCATGGACGCAGCCTCGCAGGTGGTTGCTGAGTCTGTCAACAAGACTTAGCATCACGGGCATGAGGGCCGGTACGAAACCCGCCGCACTGGACTGGTCGGTCGAGAACTGCCCGGTCGGCCGCGCGATGGAGGTCCTCGGGGAGAAGTGGACTTTCGTCGTACTCAGGGAGATTTTTCACGGCATCCGGCGCTTCGACGACATGCGCGAGCACACCGACCTGCCCCGGCAGGTGCTCGCCAACCGGCTCAACGCGCTGGTGGAGCGCGGCGTGCTGCGCCGGGAGCCATACCGCGAGCCGGGTGCCCGGATGCGCTACGAGTACCGCCTCACCGAGAAGGGGTTCGCGCTCTACCCGATCCTGGTCGCGCTGCGCGACTGGGGCGACCGCTACCTCGCCGACCCGGAGGGACCGCCGATGACGACCGTGCACCGGGACTGTGGCGGCACGGTGAGCACCCGGCTGGCCTGCTCCGCCGGCCACGGTGTCACCGACCCCCGCGAGGTGGTCACGAGGCCTGGCCCCGGGGCGCGGCGCCTGGACACAGGAGCGTAGCGACGAGGGAAGGCGGCGCGTTCGGGCCGCGGGGCCCGCGCGAGTGGAGCGAGCGCCGGTGGTGGAGTCCCGGGGGCGCGGCGCCTGGACACAGGAGCGTAGCGACGAGGGAAGGCGGCGCGTTCAGGCCGCGGGGCCCGCGCGAGTGGAGCGAGCGCCGGTGGCGGAGTCCCGGAGTGCGGCGACGACCTGAGCGCGGGATGTGACGCCCAGCTTGTGCAGGATGTTGGAGACGTGTACGGCAGCCGTCTTCGGTGAGATGTACAGCCGGCGGGCAAGCTCGGCGTTGGTCAGGCCGTCGGCGACGAGCAACGCCACCTCGCGCTCCCGGGGCGTCAACGCGGCCGGACCGGTGACCGCCCGCCCGCCCTCCGGCGGGGCGAGGCCGAGCTGGGCACGTACCTGCTCCAGCTGCCCCACCCGCCACCCGCGCCACCGGGCGAGCAACGGCTCCGCGACGGCCACCTGTTCGGCCGCGGCCGCGGGCCGGTCGACGGCGAGGAGACATCGGGCCGCGCCGACCGCGGCCGTACCGCGCAGCGGCACCGGCAGGATCGACGACTCGCACAGGCTCCGGTAGCGCTCCAGCGCGACCGGCGGCTGCCCCCTCGCCTCCAGGATCTGCGCCTCGATCATCGTGCGGTAGTCGTCCCACACGTCCGCGTCGAGCAGCTCCTCGCCCATCCGCTCCACCCGGGGCAGCGGCAGACCGGCGAAAACGGCCGCGGAGATCAGGTCCAGCGCCTGCGACCCGCTGCGCCAGGTCTGCTCGGCCACCGCGGTGAAGACCTCGTCCAGGAGCCGCTCGGCGCGGACCACGTCGCCGCGCCGGCAGGCCAGGTGGAAGGCGAGCGCGGGTACGGTCAGCGCGGACAGGTTGGGCAGCGTGCGCAGCTCGTCGATGATCTCCTCGACGAGGTCCAGCTCGCCCGCCTCCAGGTACAGCCCGGCGAGGAAGACCGCGTGGTAGTCGGCCCGGCGACCGCGGCGGACGTATCCCCGGTCCCGTTCCCGGCCCTGCTCCAGCGCGTCGAGTGCGGCGAGCAGGTTGCCCTCGCGCATGGCCAGCCGGGCCCGGCCCTGGAAGTACGCGGCGACCGCCAGCGACTCGAACCCGGCCCGCTCGGCGTCGATGCGCATCCGCTCCAGCATCTCCGCGTGCTCGACCGGCGAGCGGGGCGGCACGTCCTGCACGAGGTCGTTGAGGGCCCGCGCGGCAAGCACCCACTCGCCGGCCTTCTCCGCGTCGTCGACGAGGCTCGCGAGCAGTGCCTGGCCCTGTGCCGCGGTGGACGGTCGTTCGGTGAGCGCGGAGCCCAGCTCGACCGAGGCGGCCAGCCGTACCGTCGGCAGGGCGAACTGGTCCGCGAGCGCGAGTGCCTGCTCGGCCCAGCCGATCGTGGCGTCCAGGTCGCCGCGCAGCAGGGCGGACTGGGCGATCGCGGTCATCGCCATCGCCTTGTCCGCGCCCGGCGGCAGCTCCGCGATGAGGCGCTGGACCTCGCGGGTCAGGTCCTCCATCTCGGCCAGCTCGTCGGTCTCCCAGGCCAGCCTGATCATCAGGTAGAGCGCGTCGGCCCGCTCGGTCGCGGTCCCGGCCCGGTCGCGCCAGCGCCGCGCGTAGTCCGTCGCGTCGTCGAGCAGCCCGGCCAGCCAGGCGGCCCGCGCCGCGGCCGCGAGCAGCTCGGTGTCCTCGCCGGCCTCCTCCAGACCCATCTCGGCGAGCTGCAGCGTCTGGTACGCCGAGCCGATGGACAGGTAGAGCGCCGCGCCGCGACGGGCGGCGGCGACCATGTCGTCGTACCGGCCGGCGGCCCGCGCGTGGTGGGCGACCATCGCCGGGTCGGCGAGGATGCCGGACCGCGCGCCCGGAGCACTGCTGGCCAGCAGCACTTCCAGCGCGGCCTCGTGCAGGCGCCGGCGCTGCCGGCCGAGCAGCTGCCCGGAGATCGCCTCGCGGACCAGCGCGTGCCGGAAGCTGAACTCGTCATCGCCGGACTCCACGAGCACGCCCCGGGCGACCAGGTCGCGCAGCACCGCGATCAGCTCGTCCTCGCTCGCGCCGGTGACCGTGGCGAGCAGGTCGAACGGTACGCGGTGGCCGAGCACCGCGGCTGCCTCGACGATCCGCTGGTCCTTCGGGTCGAGGTCGGCGACCTGCCGGCGCAGCACCTCGGCGAGGCTCCACGGCAGCGGCTGCTCGTCCAGCGACTCCAGGTCGTCCGCCTCGTGCCCGCGCAGCAGCTCCTCGAGGAAGAACGGGTTGCCGCCGGTGCGCTGGTGCAGGGCGGCCGCCGTACGCCTGGGCGTGGGCCGGCCGGTGACGGCCGCGATGAGTGCGGCGGTGTCCGCCTCGGTGAACCGTTCGAGCACCACCCGGGTGACCGAGTGCCGCCGGTCGAGCCGGGCCAGTAACGCGGCGAGCGGGTGCCGGGCGGTCACCTCGTCCGGCCGGTACGTGCCGACGAGCAGCCGCGGCCCGCTCTGGTCGGCGATCCGCTCGAAGAGTGCGGCGCTCTCCGAGTCGGCCCAGTGCAGGTCCTCGAAGATGATGACGGCCGGCCGGTCGCCGACGAGCGTGTTGACGACCGCGAGGCCGGCGTGCAGCCGCTCGACCGGGCTGTGAGCCGGGTCCGCCACCGAGTCGAGCGCGGCGGCATCCACATCCGGACGCCCGTCGAGCGCGTCCATCAGCACCTCGTACGGCCGGGCCAGCGACCCCGGCTCGGCGTGCCCGACGAGGACCACGGTCTCCGGTGGGAGGGTGCCCAGCAACTCCTGGATCAGGCGGGTCTTGCCGATGCCCGGCTCGCCCGCCACGATGGCGAGCTGCGGGCCGCGCGACGCCGCGAGCCGCGCCAGTTGGCGCAACTCGCGATCACGCCCGATCATCACCGGGCTGGCGCCGCCACGCGTGGTCCGCACGCGGCAAGGGTAACCGCCGGCCGACCCCGGGGGCCGGCGCCGTCCGCGCGCGCCACCTCACAGTGTCACGGGGTCCGCGCGCGCGCCGGTGTTGCGGGCCGCCCGCGACGTCGAGTCGGCACGACGGCGGCGCCGCCGCACGATGGCGAGCAGGTGCTGCCGGTCGGCCTCGGCGATCAGCTCGCGCTGGCGGTTCTCGAACTGGGTCATCAGCAGATCAGGGTGGAGAAACATGACTCCATCCTCGGTGGGTAAGGGCGCCGTGCCATCGGCACCGATGACGTATCTGTGCCGGGCGCACCTACGTAGGTGCCCTGTCGAACGCCTCTAGGCATGCGTAGCCCGGTAATCTTGCGGGCATGTCGGGTCCGGTGTTCGAGGCGCTGGAGGCGGCCGGAATCGGCTACCGGACGGTGCGCCACGGCCCGGTCCGCAGCGTCGCCGAGGCCGCCGAGGCGCGCGGCGTCGCGGTTCCGGACGTCGTGAAGACCATCGTGATCCGCCGGGCCGACGACGACTTCGTGTTCGTGCTGATCCCGGGCGACCGCGTGGTGTCGTGGCCGAAGTTGCGCGCGCTGCTCGGCGTCAGCCGGCTGTCCATGCCGGACGCCGCCACGGCGAAGGCGGCGACGGGCTACGAGCGGGGGACCATCACCCCGTTCGGCTCGACGAAACCGTGGCCGGTCGTCGCCGATGAGCGGATCAGCGGCCGGACCATCACGCTCGGCGCCGGCGAGCACGGCGTCGCGGTCGCGCTCGACGCGGACGAGACCCTCCGCGCGCTCGGCGCGACCGTGGCCGACGTCACCGAATCCGAACAGGTGTCGGAATCATGAGCTAGGCTCGGCTTATGACGGCCGCGTTCCAGCCATCACTCTGGGATGTCGGTGGCGATATCGCGCCGGGGGTGCTCGGGTCGACCGTGCGCCGCAGGCATCTGCGCCACGGTGCCTGGGTCGACGTCCGGCCCGGGTGGATCACCGGTGCCGACGAGCTGTTCCGGCGCCTGGTGCGGGACGTTCCGTGGCAGGCCGAGAAGCGCTGGATGTACGAGCGCGTGGTCGACGTACCCCGGCTGCTGTGCTTCTACGACGAGGGTGAGCCGCTGCCGGACCCGTCGCTGGAGGAGGCGAAGCGCGCACTGGACGCGCACTACGCCGCCGAACTCGGTGAGCCGTTCCGCACGGTCGGGCTGTGCTACTACCGGGACGGACGGGACAGCGTCGCCTGGCACGGCGACACGATCGGCCGGGCCAGCACCGAGGACACGATCGTGGCGATCGTCTCGGTGGGTACGCCCCGACCGCTGCTGTTGCGCCCGCGCGGCGGCGGCGAGATCCACCGGTACGACGGTGGCCACGGCGACCTGATCGTCATGGGCGGCAGTTGCCAGCGCACCTGGGAGCACGCGATTCCGAAGACCGCCCGCGCGGTCGGGCCGCGGATCAGCATCCAGTTCCGTCCGCGCGGCGTGCGCTGACCCCCGGCCGGGGGCCGCGTGCGGCGGTACGGCTGTCCAGGGTCGCCGGCACGGGGTTAGAGTCTACGAACCTGGCCGGGGAGGGCATCGATGGAAACGAACCTTGCTCGACTGGCGGAAGACACGCTGCAGCGCCTGGGTGACCACGAGTCGCTGTACTTCGACGGCGTCTGGCACTCGTCCGGACGCTCCCACGAGCGCGCCACCCGGGTCGCCACCGGCCTGCGCAGCCTGGGTGTCCGGCCCGGGGACCGGGTCGTCGTCGTGATGGCCAACTGCCCCGAGGTACTGGTGCTGTACTCGGCGGTCTGGCGCCTCGGCGCGGTCGTCACGCCGGTGGTCTTCCTGGTGTCCACTCCCGAGTTGCAGCACATCCTGGTGGACTCGGGCGCGGTGGCCGTGGTCACCACCCCGGAACTGCACCCCAAGGTGGCGCAGGCGGTGCAGGGCATGCCGGCCGGCCTGCCGGTGGTCGTCGTGGCCGGGGACTTCGGCGAGTGGGAGCACGAGCCGCCGTCATCCATTGTGGATCGCTCGGCCGGCGACATGGCGGCGCTCCTCTACACCGGCGGGACCACCGGGCGCAGCAAGGGTGTGGTGCTCACGCACGCGAACCTCTCCCACGCGGGGTCCTCGTCGCGCAGCGTCAGCTACGTGCCCGGCCTGACCCGCGGGGTGATCGCGTTACCGCTGTCCCACTCGTACGGCATCCTCGTCACCGTCGGCGGGCTGCACTCCCCGGAGCCCACCTCGACCGTGCTGCAGCGGTGGTTCGAGCCGGCCGCCTGGCTCGGTCTGGCCGTGGAGCACCGGATCCAGGTGGCCGCCGTGGTCCCCTCGATGCTCGCGATGCTGCTGACCCAACCGCTGGAGGAGTACGACCTGAGCGAGCTGCGGTTCGTCTTCTCCGGCGCGGCACCGCTCGCCCCGGCGGTGGTCGCGGAGTTCCAGCGCCGGGTGCCGTCGGTCACGGTCGTGGAGGGCTACGGGTGTACGGAGACCGGCGGCATCATCAGCGCGACGCCGCCCCTGGCGCCGAAGCCGGGTACCGTGGGCCGGGCAGTGCCCAATGTGGACATCCGGATCGTCGGTCCGGACGGTACCGACGTGCCGGTCGGCCGGGACGGCGAGGTCGTGGTCCGCGGGCCGAACGTGATGGCGCACTACTGGAAGGCCGAACGCGGGGGCGACGGCTGGTTCCACACCGGCGACGTCGGCCGGCTCGACACCGACGGCTACCTGACGATCGTCGACCGGATCAAGGACCTCATCATCCGCGGCGGGTACAACATCTACCCCCGCGACGTGGAGGACGTGCTGCTGCAGCATCCAGCGGTGTCGATGGCAGCGGTGGTCGGGCGCCCGGACGCCCGGCTGGGCGAGGAGGTGGTCGCGTTCGTCGCCTGCGACGACGCCGCCGTTACCGGCGACGATCTGGTCGCGTTCGGCCGGGATCGGCTGGGTGCCCACAAGTACCCGCGCGAGGTGCGGATCGTCGAGCAGATCCCGCTGACGTCGGTGGGCAAACTGGACCGCAAGCGGCTACGCGCGTTGCTCGCGGAGGCGTGAGCGGTCACGCCGGGTCGGGCGCGGTCGCCTCGCCCGCGGCGCTGCTGCTCGCCTCGACGATGCTCGTCGCCAGCGCGGTCCGCCGGTAGAGCACCCGCCGGCCGGAGCGCCACGAGGTGACCAGGCCGCAGCGGCGCAGCACGGACAGGTGCTGGCTCACCGATGCCGGGCTCTGGCCGAGATTGACCGCCAGTTCGGTCGTCGAGTGCGGGACCGCGAGGGAGGTGAGGATCACCGCCCGGCTGCGGCCGAGCAAAGCACCCAGGGCATCCTCGTCGGGCGGGTGCGGTTCGGGTACGCCCCACAGGTTCCCGACTCCGCGGGCCGGGTAGGTCAGCCGGGCCGGCCCGCATGGCCCGGTGGTGAAGACGAGGCTCGGCCAGACGAACACCGACGGGATGAGCAGCAGCCCGGCGCCGGACAGGGCGTGCTCCTCCGACGAGCGCACCCGGTCGATGCGCAACGCCTCGTCGAGCACACTGAGCTTGGGGTGCAGGGCGGACAGCAGTGCCGAGACGCCGCTCTTGGTGAGCTCGGCCGCCCGGGACGCCACGTCGTCGTCCAGGACCGCACGCATCCGTGGCCAGTGCGGCTCGATCGCGACGGACCAGTACTGCCAGAGCACCTCGGCGAGGTGGCGGGGTCCGGCCGGACCCTCGGCGACGAGGTCGCGCGCCGGCGCGGGCAACGGCTCGTCCTGCCAGACCTGTTCCAGGTCGGCGCGCAACTGGTCCGGGGGCATGTCGACGAGGCACTGCAGCTGCTGCTCGATCGTCGTGGCCGGCCCGGTGGCGCCCGCCGAGAAGAAGTCCGCGATGTACCCGCGGGCGGGCACCGCCGCGGCGAGCAGTGGCAGGTCCACCTGGCGCAGGCTGGCCCGGACGCTGGTGAACCAGCCCTCGTGCACCGGCTGGACCGGGCCCGCCGACAGCAGGTACAGGCTCTCGCCGACCTCCATCAGCGGCGAGTACGCGAACCGCGTACGACCGAGGTCGGCCACGCTCAACCGGATCTGGATCATACTGGCGCTCCCCATGGTCGTCCGCCGTGATCGGCGGCGGGGATGGGGACCCCCCGATCCGATCGCCCCCATCCCCGCCGCCGATCACAACATGCATGAAGGCGGATACGCCCGGCAACGATTCGGTTCCCGCTTAATCGACGGGCGGGCCCGCCCCGGGGTTCCACCGGAGCGGGCCCGAATCATTCCACGATCAGCGGGGACCGGTGTACTTCAGCACGTAGATGCCGAAGTCGCGGTCGCTGGCGAGGACATACTCGACATCATCTCGGTAGAGGACCTGGACCCCCCAGAAGTCGTTACCGCCCTCGTCGACGAACTGGGCCACTTCATGGATCTTGTTGTCCTTGACCCGGATCACCCGCAGGCCGGCGTCGTAGTAGGACAGGTACGCGAGGTTCGAGGTCCGCTGCGAGACCGCCACCTCGTGCACGCTGAGGTTGCCGAACCCGGTCTCGAACGCCGGGTCCATGCCCTCACGTACCGCGTACGTGTCCAGTTCGGTCAGCTTGCCGTTGCCGTTGCGGAACAGGTGGACGTAGCCCCACCCGTCGAACGACGCCTTGAGGTCGACCTTGTCGCCGACCGTCCCGATGGGTACCGGGATCGAGTCGGAGCTGGCGAGGCACGCGGCGTCCGAGTAGCCGGCGTCGGCGTCCACGATGGAGAGTCCGGCCTGCCGGCTGACGAAGAAGACCGGCTTGGTCGCGGCGACCGCGCCGGTGAACGAGAAGCAGCCGCCCGCGCCGGTCCGGTTGAAGACCACACTGCCGGCGTACCCGGCCGCCTCGACGTTCGCCGCCTTCTCGGTGAACGTACAGATACCGCGTTCGACGAGCGCGACGTAGGGTCCGCCGGTGGTCGGTGCGGCCGGCGGCGGCGAGCTGGAGCAGGCCAGGCCGACCGAGATGGTGGTACCGGTGAGGGTGCCGCCGGTCGGCAGGCTGCCCGCACCGCCCTGGGTGGCGCGGAAGGTGCTGCCGTCGTCGGTGTTCACCATCACGCGTACCGGGCCGAAGTCCTCGTCGGTGGTGAGGATGTACCGGTTGCTGTCGACGAACTCCGCGTAGTGCCCGTTGCCCTCGGGGCCGAGGGACTGGCCGGTGTTCTCCAGTACCTGCGGGTCCGGGAACGTGAAGTCGCTGTCGGCGAGGTAGACCGGGTTCGCCGGGTCGGTCACGTCGAGCTTGACGTAGCCCGCGTCCCACACCGAGAGCAGCATGATCTGCCGGTGGCCGTGGCTGCGGACCACGACATCGTGGAAGAACACGGTGTCCAGACCCGCGTTGCGCTGCACGATCTGCGGGAAGCGCTGGGTCAGGTCGATGTCGATGACCTGCACCGGGTTGCGCGGGTCGGTGATATCGAAGATCGGCAGCATGGGCGTGTTGCTGTCCGGCAGCACGATGTACGCCTTGCGGGCGAGGCCGAAGCCGGTCTGCCACATGAACGTGCTGTGCACGGTCCGGGCCCGGTTCGTCACGGCCGGGTCGACCGCGCCGAAGCCGTTGGAGAGTACCACCGGGTTCAGCGGGTCGGAGATGTCGACCAGGGTCGCGCCACCGACCGCGGGCGGGACGACCGCGCCGGTGCACAGCTCGTTGCTGTACGCGAGCACGTCGCCCTCGAAGGCCGAGGTCCTCAGGTGCAGCGGATGGATGCCCTCGCCGACGAAGGACCCCGGTGACGCGGGGATGAAGTTCACCTCGTGCGGGTTGCTCAGGTCGGAGATGTCCATGACGTAGACACCGCCCTCGCACGGGGTGGTGGCGAACGCGCCGAGGTAGGCGTAGTTGCCGAGCACGCCGACGTCGGAGACCTGGTTGGCGCGGGCGTTGTGTACCTGCCCCTTCCCGACCAGGGTGACGTTGCCCTTCGTGGCGTCGAGGCGGCCGGCCGTACTGCCGTGCTGGTGACCGCCATCCACGATGACGGCGCCGTCGTCAAAGGCAACCTGGCTGTTCGCCCCGGCAGGGCCGGCGACGAGGCTGGTGGCGACGAGGACGACGAACAGTGTGATGACGCTGGCGCGGGGTCGCCGCTTCATGCGATCACTCCCTTGTCCGGATGAGGTGGAAATGGTCCAAATATAGAAATACGTGATTGTCATCCTAGTCGGCCCGGTGGCCCGGGCAATCGTTCGTCCGGCCTTGTGTCGGGGTGGTAACCCGTCCCGGCAGGAGGCGCCTGGCCTGGAGATGAGGCAGACTGGCCGGACCGGGTTGATCGAGACGACGAGGAGAGACGACGTGGGCATGCGGGAGGATGTAGCGACTTTTCACGACGAGCTAGTTGCGTTGCGGCGCGAACTGCATCAGATTCCCGAAATCGGCCTACACCTACCGCGTACCCAGGAAAGGGTTCTTGAGGCGTTGGCGCCGCTGCCTCTGGAGGTGAGCACCGGCGCGGGCCTCAGTTCCGTTACCGCGGTCCTGCGCGGGGCCCGGCCCGGCCCGGTGGTGCTGCTCCGCGGCGACATGGATGCCCTGCCCCTCACCGAGCGCAGCGGCGAGGAGTTCACCTCCCGCCACGACGGCGCTATGCATGCGTGCGGTCACGATCTGCACACGGCGGGTCTGGTGGGCGCGGCGCGGCTGCTCTCCGCGCGGCGGGCCGACCTCGCCGGCGACGTCGTGTTCATGTTCCAGCCGGGCGAGGAGGGCTGGGACGGTGCCGGGCACATGATCGAGGAGGGTGTGTTGACCGCGGCCGGCCGTCCGGTCGAGGCCGCGTACGGGATCCACGTCGTGTCGTCGCTGTACCACTCCGGCGTGTTCTCGTCCCGCCCGGGTGCGTTGATGGCCGCCTCGGCCGGGCTCCACGTGCGCGTGATCGGTGCCGGCGGGCACGGCTCGCGACCGCACGGCGCGCTCGACCCGGTGCCGGTCGCCTGCGAGATGGTCACCGCGCTGCAGACGATGGTCACCCGCCGGTTCGACGTCTTCGATCCGGTCGTGCTCACGGTCGGCACGTTCCACGCCGGTACCCGGCGCAACATCATCCCGGACGACGCCACGTTCGAGGCGACGGTACGCACGTTCTCGCCCGAGGCGGGGGAGCAGGTGCGCGAGTACGCGGTGCGGCTGTGCCAGGACATCGCGGCCGCGCACGGCCTGGCGGCGGAGGTGCGGTTCGACGGGGAGTACCCGGCGACCGTCAACAACGAGGCGGAGTACGAGTTCGCCGCCGCCACGGTCCGCGAGCTGTTCGGCGAGGACCGGTTCGACGAGATGCCCAACCCGGTGGCCGGCTCGGAGGACTTCTCCCGGGTGCTGGCCCTGGTGCCGGGCGCGTACCTCTTCCTGGGCGCCTGCCGCTCCGACGACCCGGACTCCGCGCCGTCGAACCACTCGTCCCGGGCGGTCTTCGACGACGGGGTGCTCGGCGACGCCGCGGCGCTGCTCGCCGAGCTGGCCACCCGCCGGCTCGCCGCCGGCAGCACGAGCGCCGGCAGCCCAACCGCCAGCGGCAGCACCAGCGACGGCACCACCACCGCGACCATCACCCGCTAGCTGGTGAGGACTTGAGGGCGACCTCGAGGCGCAGCGTGGTCTGCCCCGGGCCGCGGCGGACGCTGACCCGGTCGACGAGCTCGCGGATGAGCCACAGGCCACGGCCGTTCTCCGCGTCGACCGGCGGCGCCTCCTGCGGCACCGGACCGGTCGGGCCCGGACCCTCGTCGGTGATCTCGGCGACCAGTCGTTGCGGGTCGCACGACAGGACCACCTCGCCCACTCCGCCACCGTGCTGGACGCTGTTGGTGAGCGCCTCGTTCACCGCGACGACGAGGTTCTCGGCACGGCCGCCATTGAGACCCACACGGATCGCGCACGCGTAGACCGCCCGCCGGATCCAGGGCAGGTCCCCCAGCCGGAACCGGGCGCGCATCAATGAACGTTGCTGGCCGTCGCCCACTAACCTCTCCATCACTCGGCCGCTGCGGGCCGCAGGTCACGAGTTCCCGGTCTGGCGGTGCCAAAACCCGTCCCAGTTGCGCGCCCTTGTCGCGGGTCGGAGAGTGGACCCAGAACCGGGAGCGGGAGTGGGCGTCGATGGAATTGATCTACACGATCCACCGGGATGCGGAGTCGATGACGATCGCGCTCGCCGGTGAGTTGGACATGGCCACCGCGGATGAGCTGTGTGACCTGCTCCTGGAGGCGATCGGGCGTAATGACACCACTGAGGTGGTGGTCAACCTCGATCGCGTCACGTTCGTCGACTCGGCGGCCATCGGCGCGTTCGTGGCCGGCCTACGGGCCGCGCAGCAGGCCGGCTGTTCGCTGCGCGTCGCGCACCCGCACGACCAGGTGCAGCGGGTCCTGCAGAGCACCGGCATGCTGGGCGTGCTGACCGAGGGATAGGCGGTCGTACACAAGTTCGAATACGATGGGTAGGTGCGTCACGCCGTACCGTTGCTGGCTGCCCTGGAGTACGCGGCGGCCGGCATCCCGGTGCTTCCGCTGCACACGGCGGTGGCCGGGGGCTCGTGCTCGTGCGGCGCGGCGCGGTGCGACCGGGCGGGCAAGCACCCCCGGTGGCGGCCCGGGCTGATCACCAGCGGCCTGCGGGAGGCGAGCACCGACCCGGTCCAGCTGTGCCGGTGGTGGTCGGTCTGGCCGGCCGCCAACATCGGGCTGCGCACCGGCGTCGTGGTCGACGTCTGCGATATCGACACGCCGGCCGGCCTGCACCGGGTGCGGGAGCTGCTGGGTGGCGCGCTGGCCGGGTTGCCCGCGGTGCGCACCGGTTCCGGCGGCGTACACCTCTACCTCGCGGCGACCGGCATGACGAACCGGGTCGGGCTGCTTCCGGGCGTGGACTGGCGTGGTGTCGGCGGTTATGTGGTGGCACCGCCGTCGCGGCACGCCAGCGGCGCGCGGTACGGGTGGGTGCGGTCCTTCGAGCGGACGCCGGCCAGCTGCCCGGCGGAGCTGCTGCGGCTGCTCGCCCCGCGGCCGGTGCGACCACGCGCGCCGATCACCTCGCTGCGTAACCCGAGCCGGTACGCGGTCGTGGCGCTCGACCGGGAGGCCGGGCGGGTCCGGTCGGCGCCGGTCGGGCAGCGCAACAACACGCTGTACCGGGCCACCCGGCGCCTCGGTGAGCTGGCCGCGGTCGGGTTGCTCAGCGAACCGGAGATCGCGGTCGCGCTGCTGCGCGCCGGGCGCGCCGCGGGGCTCGGTCCGGCCGAGGTGGCCCGGACGATCCGATCCGGATTGCACGCCGCCCGCCCCGCGGCCTGAACGGAATCTTTTCCGGGCATTTCTCTTCTCAACAGACATTGACAAGCGCCTAAGGGTCGACGGACCATCGTTCGACAATCCGTATGTTGTACGAAATACCGAACATGGAGGTGCGCGATGCCGACCTCTGCACCCGTCCGGCGGAGATCGCTGGCATTGGCGTTGACAACCGTCCTCACGGCCGCGCTGGTTGCCCCCGGCGCACCGGCCACCGCGGCGCAGACCATCGGGTTCCCGGCGTTCACCGGCCCGGCCATCCCGCAGCCGCCGGTCGGGTACACGACCGGCAACATGATGCAGGCCATCTACAACGCGGAGAGCGGTGGTACCGACTTCTGGCTGGACCGGCTGCTCGCGCGGCCCGGCAGCGATCCGTCCGATGCGGATGGTGGCATCCTGATGACCCGGGGTCGGGCCCTGTTCATGAAGGTGCACACCCCGTCGGTGATCGGCTTCGGTGGGCGGGTCGCCTACTACGAGAGCATCAGCAACGCGAACGCGTACTCGATCGCCATCACTCCGGGCACGTTCACCGAGCAGGTGAGCCAGCGCTGGCAGGCGCCGAGCCACTGGCGCAGCGTGCACACCAGCGGGTCGATCCGGGTCAACGTCACCAAGTTCATCACGAACAACAACGTGGCGGTCACCAACCTGTCCATCACCAACACCGGCAGCGCGTCGACGACGCTGCAACTGCGCGCCACCTCGCCGTACGCGACGACGGCCAGCGGCAGCGAGCTGACCGGACAGGTCAACGCGTACAACAACCTCACCACGCTGTTCCCGCGGCTGGGCGGCGACGGCGGCTTCGCGCCGAGCAGCGGCGGGCTCAACCGGTCGGTGACGGTCGGCGCCGGGGCCACCGTCGAGGCCAAGGTGGTGATGGGCTTCGTGACCAACGAGATCCCGGACTCGCTGAGCGAGTACACCACCTACCGCGGGTTCTCCAACGCCACCGCGTTCGCCACCCATGTCCGGGCGTACAACCTGTGGTGGGCGCAGAACGTGCCCTACATCGACGTGCCCGAGCCGGCCATCAAGAAGAACATCTACTACCGCTGGTGGCTGATGCGGTTCAACCACCTCGACGCCGACATCCCCGGCCAGACCTTCCAGTTCCCCACCTCGCTGGAGGGCGTGCTGGGCTACAACAACGCGATCGTGCTGACCCAGCCGATGCACATCGACGACCTGAAGTACCTGAGAAACCCGATGTACGGGTACGGGCCGTGGCTCTCGGTCGGGCAGGTCTCCCGCAACGGCCGGTTCATGGACAACCCGGGTGACCCGGCGAACTGGTCCAACAGCTACACGCAGTACATCGCCGAGGCGGCCTGGCGCAGCTACCAGATCCACGGTGGACAGCCGGCGATGCTGACGAACCTGGCCCGGTACGCAGAGCAGGACGTCAAGGGCCAGCTGTCGTTCTACGACCACGACGGTGACCGGGTCATCGAGTACGACTGGGGCGCGCTGACCGGCAACGACGCCGATGCGGTCTCGTTCCACTGGCGGTCCGGCTGGCTGGACCGGGCCGAGGGTGCCTACCAGTACAGCGGCGCCCGGGCCGCGGCCCAGGCGTACCAGGCGCTCGGCAACACCGCCAAGGCCAACGAGATGAACACGCTGGCCACGCAGATCCAGAATGGACTCGTCAGTACACTGTGGAATTCGAACCGGCAGCTGTTCGAGCACCGGCACGTCTCCAGCAACGAGTTCGTACCGTGGAAGGAAATCAACAACTACTACCCGTTCGCGGTCGGCGCGATCCCCACCAACAACACGACGTACCGCCAGGCGCTGCGCCTCTTCGACGACCCCGCCGAGTACCCGATCTTCCCGTTCTACACGGCGAACCAGCGGGACAAGGCGACCTCGGGGACGGGCAGCAACAACTTCTCCACCATCAACTCGACCGTCCAGTTCAGACTGTTGTCCTCGGTGCTGCGCAACTACCCGAACCAGTGGATCAACACCGACTGGTACAAGAAGCTGCTCTACTGGAACGCCTGGGCGCAGTACGTCGGCGGCAACACCCAGTGGCCGGACGCGAACGAATTCTGGGCGAACTGGAACGGCAGCTCGATCACGTACCGGTCGTGGATCCACCACAACATCCTGGGCAGCAGCAACTGGACCGTCATCGAGGACGTCGCCGGGCTTCGGCCGCGCAACGACGCGTCGGTGGAACTCAGCCCGATCAACATCGGCTGGAGTCACTTCACCGTCAACAACCTGCGGTACCGCAACAGCGACCTGACCATCGTCTGGGACGACCCGGCCGACGGCATCGTGCGCTACAGCGGCGTACCGCAGGGCTACTCCATCTACATCAACGGCACCCGCGCGGTCACCGTGAACCAGCTCGTCCCGCTGGTCTGGAACCCGTCCACCGGCGCGGTCACCACCAGCGGCACGGTCGCGTTCAGCACCTCGGTCTCCGGGCGGCAGGCGCCGACCCAGGTGGTGCAGAGCGACCCGCGCGTGGTGGACATCTTCAACAAGGCCGGCGTCGACCTCACCGCGAACCTGACCAACCTGGCGTCCGGCGCGGCCGTCTCGGCGTCCTTCACCGCCGGCGGGACGAGCACCGGGTCCGCAGTGGACGGTTTCCCGACGAACGAACCGTTCTGGGGCGCGGGCGGCTCGCCGAACGCGCAGGACTGGTACGAGGTGAACTTCGGCACCGCCCGGGCGTTCGACGAGGTTCGGCTGTACTTCCGGGACACCCGGCCGGCCAGCGGCACCTACCGGGCGCCGTCGTCGTACAACATCCAGGTGTTGAACGGTTCGACCTGGACGAACGTCAGCGGGCAGGTGAAGACCCCCGGCTCGCCGCGGGCCAACTACAACGTGGTGCGGTTCCCGGCGGTGAGCGCGCAACGGGTCCGGGTGCTGGCGACCAACGCGTCCGGCGCGAAGACCGGGCTCACCGAGATCAAGATCTACAATCGGGGCGGGATCCAGCCGCCACCGCCGACCGGGAACCGGGCACCGTCGGCGACGCCCACGTGCTCGTACACGTCCCCGTGGGAGAGCTGCGCGGCCATCAACGACGCGATCGATCCGCCGTCGTCGAACGACACGGTGAACCCGCGCTGGGGTACCTGGCCCAACGAGGGCGAGCAGTGGGCGCAGCTGACCTGGTCGTCGGCGGTGACACTGAACCGGGCCGAGGTCTACTTCTTCGACGACAACCAGGGCATCGATCTGCCCGCGTCGTGGCGGTTGCAGTACTGGACCGGAAGCGCGTTCGCCGACGTACCCGGATCGAGCGGGTACCCGAGGGCGGCGAACCAGTACAACGTGGTGACGTTCACCGCGGTCACCACCACCCAGCTCCGGGTGGTGCTGCAGAGCGCGGCGGACTCGGTCGGGCTGCTGGAGGTGAAGGCATTCAGCCCGTAGCCTGATCGCCCATGGTGGCCATCCGGGCGGCGCGGCTGTTCGACGGCGTGGATCCGAGCCCTATCGAGCGACCTCTGGTCGTGGTCGAGAACGGGCGGATCGCGTCGGTCGCAACCGCGCCGCCCGGCGCTGCCGGCTCCGGACCGGGCGCTGGCGATACCGACCTGGGGGACGTGACGCTGCTGCCCGGTCTCGTCGACGCGCACATCCACCTCGTCTTCGACGCCAGTCCCGACCCGGTCGGCCGGCTCGCCACGGCCACCGAGGACGAACTGCTCGACGGCATGCGGGCCGCGGCCCGGACCGCGCTCGCGGTCGGCGTCACCACCGTGCGGGACCTCGGCGATCAGGGGTACCTGGCGTTGCGGCTGCGCGACGAGCTGACCGGCGACCCGACCGCCGGGCCGGAGATCCTCGCCGCCGGCCCGCCGATCACCTCGACCCGCGGCCACTGCTGGTTCCTCGGCGGCGAGGTGGACGGCGTCGACGGTATCCGGGCCGCGGTCCGCGAGCGGGCCGGGCGCGGCGCCCACGTGATCAAGGTGATGGCCACCGGCGGCGAGCTGACGCCGGGTACGCGCGCGCACGTCGTGCAGTTCGGGCTGGCCGAGATGTGCGCCGCGGCCGAGGAGGCGCACCGGCTCGGGCTGCCGATCACCGCGCACGCACACGGCGCCGCGGGGATCGCGAACGCGGTGGCGGCCGGCTTCGACTCGATCGAGCACTGCTCGTTCCTGACCGAGGACAGCGCGGCGGTCGACGAGGACGTGCTCGACGCGCTCGCCCGCTCGGGTGTCGTGGTCTCCGCCACGCTGGGCCTCAAGCCCGGGGTCTCGCCGCCGCCGCGGATCGCCGCGATGATGGACCAGCTCATCGAGGTGTTCCAGCGGATCAAGGCGGCCGACGTACCGATAGTGTGCAGCAGCGACGCCGGCATCGGGCCGCCGAAGCCGCACGACGTGCTGCCGTACGCGGTCGCCCAGATGGTCGAGTTCGCCTACGCGTCGCCGGTCGAGGCGCTGCGCGCGGCGACCTCACGCGCCGCCGACCTGTGCCGGGTCGGCGACCGCAAGGGCCGCATCGCGCCGGGCTACGACGCGGACCTGCTGGCGGTACGCGGGAATCCGGTCGACGACATCAACGCCCTGCACGACGTCGTGGCCGTGTTCCGGGCCGGCGAGCGGGTCCGCTGACGGCGATCACCCGAGGTCCCGTCCGGGAGATGCAGAACCTCGCGGTCCGGTGCCGCCCGCTCTGCCCGCCCGCTCTGCCCGCCCGCTCCGCCCGCCCGCTCTGGCCCGCCCGCTCTGGTCCGCCCGGAGCGGCGCGTGGGCGCTACCCTGTCCGGCATGAGGCCGTTGATCGGGCTGAGCACGTACCGGGAGCAGGCGTCCTGGGGAGTCTGGTCGGGCCTGGCCGCCACCCTGGTGCCGCAGCCGTACCTCGACGGCATCGTCGCCGGTGGCGGGATCCCGGTGCTGCTGCCGCCGGCCGGGGGAGCGGTCGAGGCCGCCTCGGCCGTGGCCCGGGTCGACGGGCTCCTGCTGATCGGCGGGCCGGACATCGACCCCGGCCGGTACGGCGAGACCCCGCACGGGTCCACTGTGGATACCCGGCCGGAGCGTGACGCCTGGGAGCTGGCCCTGCTGGCCGCGGCGCTCGACCGCGACCTGCCGGTGCTCGGCGTGTGCCGGGGCGCCCAGCTGCTCAACGTCGCGCTCGGCGGCACCCTGCACCAGCACCTGCCCGAGCAGCTCGGGCACGACGCGCACCGGCCCGAGGCGGCCGTCTTCGGGACGAGCCAGGTGATGCTCGACCCGGGCGAGGAGCCGGGCCTTTCGCTCGGGCCGGCGACGCCGGTCGCGTGTTACCACCACCAGGCGATGGGCGCGCTGGGCCGGGACGTGCTGGCGACCGGGTGGAGCGAGGACGGGTTGGTGGAGGCGATCCGGGTCGCCGGCCGGGCCTTCGTCGTGGGCGTCCAGTGGCATCCGGAGATGGACCCGGACGTCCGGCTGTGGAAGGCGTTCGTGACCGCGGCGGGACGCGCCGGATGAGGTACCGGCGGCTCGGTCGAACCGACCTCGAGGTGTCGGTGATCGCGTTGGGCTGCGGGAACTTCGGCGGCATCGGATCCGCGCCGGAGCTGGTCGGGCGTGGCGAGGACGAGCGGACCGCGTTCGCGCTCATGGACGCCGCGCGCGAGCACGGCATCACGCTCTTCGACACCGGCGACGCGTACGGCGGTGGGCGCTCGGAGGAGTGGATCGGGCGCTGGCTGGCCAGCCGGGCCGGGGCGCGCGACGAGATCGTGCTGACCACCAAGGTCGGCATGCCCGTCGGCCGGAGCGAGCGTGGGCTCTCGGCCCGCCACATCCGCAGCCGGATCGAGGCGAGCCTGCGCCGGCTGCGCACCGACCGTGTCGACCTGTACCTGGCCCACGAGCCCGATCCGGACACCCCGATCGAGGAGACGCTCGGCGCCTTCGACGAGCTGGTCCGGGCCGGCACGGTACGCCACGCGGGCCTGAGCAACTACTCGGGTGCGCAGCTGTCGGCCGCGGTCGCGGCGGCCGACGCGGGTGGCCTGGCGCCACCGGTCAACCTGCAGTCCGGCTACAGCCTGCTCGACCGGTCCGTGGCCGGGGACGCGCTCGAGGTCTGCGCGCGGCTCGGCATCGGGTTCACCGCGTACAGCCCGCTGGCCGGCGGGTGGCTGACCGGCAAGTACCGCGCGGGCGACGGCTACCCGCCCGGCTCCCGGATGACCCTGCGCCCGGAGCCGTACCGGGAATGGGAGAACGACGCCACCTACCAGCGGATCGCCGCCCTGGCCGCGGCCGCCGCCGACCGTGGGGTGCCGCTCGCCACGCTGTCGCTCGCCTGGGTGCTGACCGATCCCGCGGTCACCGCCATCGTCGTCGGGCCGCGCCGGCCGGAGCAGCTCGCCGAGCCGCTGGAGGCGCTCGACGTCCCGCTGGCGGCCGGCGATCGGGACGCCCTGGCCGACTTGATCGATCGTAAATATTAGCCGGTTTGACTGGTTGCTCGCGAGCGAGCGTCGGCGTCACGCTGTCCTGTCCACAAGACGAGCGACAGGAGGCGGACCGTGCACCGAGACATCCAGAAGTGGAGGCGGCTGGCCGCGGCCGTCGCGGCGGTCGGGCTGGCGGTGGCGCTCCTGCCGACCGGCGCCGGCGCCGAAGACGAGCAGAGCACCGAGTCGGGACCGGCGCTCGTCGAGGTCTTCGTGGCCGACCGGGCCGGCTTGGACCGGCTCGTCGCCACCGGTACCGACCTGGCCGAGAAGGTCGTTTCCAACGGGCCGGGCCTGACCGCGTACGCGGTGGTCACCCCGCAGCAGGCGGACGAGCTTCGCCAGCAGGGGTTCACCATCGGCCGGACCCTGGAGACCGAGGCGAACTGGGCGGCCGCCGTCGCCGAGCGCGACGCGACCATCCGGGCGAAGCGGCAGGGGCAGAGCTACCAGACCCTTGCGGTATCGCCGAACGGCGCGGTCAGGCTGCTCCGCGCCGACTACTTCACCAGCAACCAGGGCCGCTTCCTGTCGGTGGAGGCGAAGAGCGCGGCCGGCGCGGCCGACACGCTGACCGTGCGCTGGGACTCCGGACCCGGTACCCCGATGGGCTCCGGTGGCAGCATCAACCTGCAGGCGTTCGTCGACGCCGGCGCCTACCTGTACCACCGCCGGCAGTTCGCGGTCACCGCCCGGCCCGACCTCGTCGAGGTCGCCAGCTCCGCCGCGGGCGGCGAGTCGGCTACCGCCCGGGCGTCCGAGTGGCTGCCCGTCGACGAGCGCGGCCGGCCCAGGGACCCGTACTTCTCCGACTTCGTCGACCACTACCTGGACCCGACCGAGCTGTACCAGCGCATCGAGCAGCTGCACGCGGAGTTCCCGGCGCTGACCGAGATCGTCTCCCTGCCGTACCAGACCAACGGCTACCGGCGTAAGGCGCAGGCTCTGCTCGGGGCGGCGACCGCGAACCGGGTGGTGGTGACCTCGCTGGCGTACGGAAGTGAGGGTGGCAACGCCATCTCCATCGAGCTGCGCAATCCGGGTGCGGCCTCGTCGCCACTGTCGGTCTCGGTCAGCGGTACCGCGATCGTGGTCTCCCTCGGCACGGACGCCTCCGGTGCCGTGGTGAGCACGGCAGCCCAGGTGGTCGCCGCGCTGGACGCGGGCGCGGCGTCCCTTGTGGACGCGCACACCTACCGCGGCAGCGCCGGCAGCGGCGTCGTCTCGCCCACCGGCGTGGTCCGGCTGACCGACTTCCTCGACGCACCCGGATCGATATCGCGGCAACCGTTCACGGTCAAGGCGCTGCGCATCGGCAAGCACCGCGACGGGTCCCGCGTCGGCGTGCTGGGATACGCCCAGGAACACGCGCGGGAGTGGGTCACGCCGCTCGTCGTCGTGGAGACCGCCGAACGGCTCCTGCGCAACTACGGGCACGACGGCGCGACCCGGAAGCTGGTCGACAACCTGGACATCTTCCTGGTCCCGTCGGCCAACCCGGACGGCGGCCACTACTCGTTCTACGACTTCAACTTCCAGCGTAAGACGATGGTGAACTACTGCGCGGACAACAACTCCGATCCCAACCGCCGCGACGCCTGGGGCGTCGACCAGAACCGCAACTACCCGATCGGGTCCATGACCGACGGGTACACGGGCGCGTCGTCGAGCTGCACCAGCGAGGTCTTCGCCGGACCGGCCGAACTGTCCGAACAGGAGAGTCGCAACATCCACTGGCTGCCGCAGGCGTTCCCGAACATCAAGTTCTCGATGAACATCCACAGCTTCGGTAACTACTTCATGTGGTCGCCCGGGGCGTACACCCTGCCGTCGCGGACCACGCTGCCGCGGCCGTCCTTCGGTACCGAGGCGTTCTTCTGGTCCGCCTCGCAGCAGATCCTCACCGCCATCAAGACCAGCCGCGGTACCGTCGTCACGCCGGCACGGACCGGGCCGATCGCCGACGTGCTCTACTCGGCGGCCGGCAACTCCGGCGACATGATGTACTACAACTACGGCATCTACGGCTGGAACTTCGAGGTCGGCGACGAGGGCTTCCAACCGCCGTTCGCGCCGGAGGGCCACGCCCAGGCGCTGGAGTTCGCCAACGGGCTGGTGGAGCTGTTGCGCGTGGCGTACCAGTGGGACACCGACCACCAGCGGCCGGCGACGACCCTCGTGCCCGGTCCGGGCAGTTACGAGGAGCCGGTCGAGGTGTACTTCGAGGCGAGCGAACCGGTCACCGTCTACTACACGCTCGACGGCAGCCGGCCGACCCTGTCCTCGCCGACGATCCAGGGCGCCGGCGTCCGGGAGGGGGCGCAGACCCTGCTCGTCTCGCACACCGTCGAGATCAAGTGGTTCTCGGTGGACGCCGCCGGCAACATCGAGGGCAACTACGACCCCGACCACAACGGGCAGAACTACCGCCGGGCCACCGTGGTCATCTCCTGACGAAAACCCCGGCTAGCCTGGAGGTGTGCGGATAGCGTTCGGTACCGACGACGAGAACGAGACCACCCGGGCGGTCGCGGACTACCTGTCCGGACGCGGCGACGAGGTCATCCCCGTCGCCGCGTCCGAGGCGTGGCCGGAGATCGGGGTGGCGGTCGGCCGGGCCGTCGCGGGCGGGATCGCCGACTTCGGCGTGGTGATGTGCTGGACCGGCACGGGTACGTCCATGGCCGCCAACAAGGTGCCCGGCGTGCGGGCCGCGCTCGCCTGGGAGCCGTGGATCGCCAAGGGAGCCAGGCTCTGGAACGACGCCAACGTGCTCGCGCTGAGCCTCAAGCGGCTTGCCCCGGACGTGGCCGTGGAGATCGTCCGCGAGTTCGTCGAGACCGGCGAGCCGGACCCGGACGAGGCGGCCAACATCGCCCGGCTCAGCCAGCTCGACGGGTCCACATCCCGTTCGGGTCAGGACCGGGCCTGAACCCGGCCGCCTCGGCCAGCGCGGCGACCTCAGCGAACCGGTCCGCGACCAGGTCGGGCTGGTGCGCGTCGCTGCCGAAGCAGACCGCGTCGCCGCCGATCTCGTACCACCACCGCACGACCCGACCGGGCAACGGTACCCGGCTGTTGATCTCCAGTACCCGCCCGGTGTCGGCCAGCGCGTGCAGCACCGCGCGGAACTCCTCCTCGAACGCGGCCGGGTCGAACCGGCCGGCCGTCGCCGGCCAGCTCCGTACCGGGTAGTCGATGTGCGCGAGCACGGTGAACGCCGTCGAGGTCTCGACCATGTCGAGCACGTCGGCGAGGTAGGTCCGGATCACCTCGTCCGCCGGGCGCACCGCGAACAGGTCCTCGATCATCAGGTACCCGGCTGTGCTCTGCACCGAGTGCACCGAGCCGAGCACGCGGTCGAAGCCGTGGTCGAGCACCGCGCGGGCCGGGGACGCGTGCCAGTGCGGCTCGCTCAGCTCGACGCCGGAGAGGATGCGCAGGTCCGGGAAGCGGTCCCGGCAGCGCTGGACGCAGTCCAGGTAGCCGGCCACGTCCAGGTCCGGCGGCTGCAGCACGCGGTCGGCGTCCAGCCGGGCCCGGAACCGGTCGGGCAGCAGCGTCACGGACTCCGGCGGGATCGCCCACGGCGTGAAGTCCGCGTGCTCGGTGAACGCGATCGACGGCAGGCCCAGCTCGACCGCGCGGGCGCAGGAGGCCTCCATCGACCCGTTCGGGGCGTCCCAGGACCACTCGGTGTGCACATGCCCGTCCTGCGGAAGGTTCACGCCGGCACGCCCAGCGCGTCCAGCTTCGCCCGCACGAGGTCGGCGTCGACGTGACCGAGCTGGTCGAAGATCTCCATCGCGCGGCGCCAGGACGCGGCCGCGGCCCGGGTGTCTCCCGCGGTCCGCTGCGTGTCGCCGAGCCGGCCCAGCGTCGCTGCTTCGCTGTACCGGTCGCTCAGCTCGCGGTCCAACCCCAGCGACCGTTCGTAGCACTCGATGGCCCGGTCGTGCTCGCCGATGTTGTGGTACGCGAAACCCACGCTGTCCCAGGCGTTCGCCGCTCCGGAGCGGTCACCCATCCGCAGGTGCATGGCGAGCGCGCGCTCGCAGTATTCGAGTGCCTGCCGGTGTTCGCCGAGCTTGGCCAGGTACCACCCCATCGCGTTGAGCGTGTTGGCCTGGCCCACCTCGTGCCCGAGCGACTCGAAGAGCGCGAAGCCCTGCCGTGTCTCGTCCAGCGCCTCCCGGTAGCGCTCCTGCCGTTCGAAGACCCAGGCCCGGTTGAGGTGCGTGTGCGCCTCGCCGGTGTGGTCTTCCAGGGCACCGAAGAGGTCCAGCGCCCGTCGCAAGTGGACGTCCGCGGCCTCGAAGGACAGCATCCTCGTGTACGCCCTGCCGAGCATCCGGTGCATCAACGCCTGCCCGGCCAGGTCGCCGGCTCGCCGCGCGCCGGCCAGCCCGGCCTGCTGGACCGTCACCTGGTCGTGCCAGTGCCCGCGACGGTCCAAAAAGGACACCATGGTCCAGGCGAGCTGCCAGGCGTGGACCGGCATGTCGGCCCGGTTGGCCTCGTCCACGGCGGCGAGCAGCGTCGGGCGCTCGCTGGCGAACCAGAGCATCCCCTGCGCGTAATCGGCGACCGGGGTCACGGTCACCCCGGCCGCCGGTGTGGCCAGCTCGATCGGGTCCCGCTCGGGGTTGACCTTCACCGCGGCCGCGGCGGCCGTGTGCAGGTAATGGTCGAGCAGCCGGCGGAGCGCGGCCCGTCGGTCGGCCCCGGTGTCGTGCTCGCCGGCCAGCTCACCGGCGTACGCCCGGAGGAGGTCGTGGAAGCCGTACCGGCCCGGGGCGTGCTCGGTCAGCAGGTGCGTCCGGGTCAGCTCGACCAGCAGAGGACGGACCTCGGCGGCCGGTACGCCGGCCAGGCTCGCCGCAGCGGGCAGCGTGAGGTCGGCGCCGGGGTGCAGGCCCAGCAGCCGGAACAACCGCGCGGCCGGTACGCCGAGATGCCGGTACGACCAGGAGAACGCGGCCCGGACGTGCATCGTCTGGTCCCCGGGGTCGAGCACGTCGAGGCGGCCGTGCGCGTCGGCCAGCTCGGTGGCGAACGTGGCGAGCGGGAACGCCGGGTGGGTCGCGGCCCGGGCGGCCACAATGGAGAGTGCGAGCGGCAGCCGGGCGCAGCCGGTGATGAGCGCGTCGACCGCGTCCGCATCGGCGGCGAGACGCTCGGGGCCAAGATGCCGTACCAGCAGCTCGTGGGCCTCCACAGTGGACATCAGTGGCAGGGTGACCGGGTGGGCCCCCTCGGTCGCGACCAGCCCGGAGAGCTGGTTGCGGCTGGTCACCAGCACCTGGCACGAGGCGCTACCGGGCAGCAGCGGGCGCACCTGCTCGACCGTGGCCGCGTTGTCCAGCACCACGAGCACCCGCCGGCCGGCGAGCAGGCTGCGGTAGAGCGCCGCCTGCGCGTCGAGGGTCGCCGGCACCTGGGCGTCCGGCACGCCGAGCGCTTCGAGGAAGCCGCGGATCGCCTCCGCCGGCGGTGTCGGCGACCCGGAGGGGTCGAAGCCGCGCAGGTTCGCGTAGAGCTGGCCGTCGGGGAACCGCGGCGCGATCTGGTGCGCCCAGTGGACGGCGAGAGCAGTCTTGCCGACGCCGGCCGTACCGTCGATGGTGGTGATCACGATCCGGCCGTCGGCGAGGCCGGCCTCGTCGACCAGCCGGGTCAGCTCCTTCAACTCGACCGTACGGCCGACGAAGTGGCGTACCCCCGCGGGAAGCTGGCGCGGCACGACCTGAGCCGGCTCCCGGACCGCGGCCTTCCTCGGCGGTGGGGTGGCCGACGGGGCCGGTTCGCCGCTGCCGTCGCGCAGGATCGCGGTGTGCAGGTTCGCCAGCGCCGGGCCGGGATCGAGGCCCAGCTCGTCGGCGAGCCGCGCGCGCAGCCGGCGGTACGCGGTCAGCGCGTCGGCCCGCCGGCCGGACCGGTGCAGCGCCAGCATGAGCTGCCCGACCAACCGCTCCCGCAACGGGTACGCCGCGACCAGCTCGCCCAGCTCGCCGATCAGCTCGTGGTGGCGGCCGAGCCGCAGCTCGAGGTCGGCGCAGAACTCGTGGGCGGCGATCCGCTGTTCGTCGAGCCGGGCGGCGGCCGCCTCGATGGCCCGGCCCGCGCTGCCGGCCAGCGCCGGGCCGCGCCACAGGCCGAGCGCGGATCGCAGCCGGGCCACGGCTTCCGGGGTATCGCTGTGGTGCAGGTCGTGGGCCGCGGCGACGAGGCCCTGGAAGACCTGGGCGTCGAGTTCGCCGTCGTCGACGCGGATGCGGTACCCGGGACCGTCGGCCACGATGAGCCCGGTGAGCCCGCGGCGTAGCGCGGAGATGCAGTTCTGGATCTGGGTCTTCGCGGTAGCCGGCGGGTTGTCGTCCCACAGCTCGGCCATCAGCCGCTGGCGGCCCACCACCTGGTTCGGCGCGAGCAGCAGCATGCCGAGCACCCGCGCCTGCTGCGGGCGAAGGAGCAACGGCTGGCCGTCCGCGCATCGGACCCGCAGCGGACCGAGGATCCGGAACCGCACATGCCCCCCTGACCTGGTGCGCCTGAGATCAGTCACCGAGTCTGCCATAGGCAGGGATGGATCGCGACCGGCACGGTGCCAATGGTGGTGCCGGTCGTGGTGCCGGGCTGACGCCACGATCGGCCCGGCGTCGGGCAGGATGTAGGGCATGGCCGGCCGGATCCGCGACGAGGACGTGGCGCTCGTACGGGAGCGCACCTCGATCGTCGACGTGATCTCCGAGCAGGTCCTGCTCAAGCCGGCCGGCGGCGGCAACCTCAAGGGCCTGTGCCCGTTCCACGACGAGAAGACACCGTCGTTCACCGTCTCGACCACGAGGAACGTCTGGTACTGCCTGGCCGGCGAGACCCGGGTCATCACCGACGCGGGTACCCGGCCGATCCGGGAACTTGCCGGTGGTTCGCATCGAATCCTCACTACCGGCGGTCGCTGGGTCACCGCGCCCTTCTACTCGTTCGGCGAGCAGCCCGTGGTCCGGTTGATCCTCTCCAGGAACGGGCTGAAGAAGACTATACGAACGACGCGCAGTCACCGCTGGTTCGTCCGCGCGCCAGGCGGTGGCCGGGACAAGCGAGTCGAGCTGACCACCGACCAGCTGCGGCCGGTCGACCGCTTGGCACTCGTCTTTCCGAGTGCGCTTCGGACTCGCGATGGCGGGCACGAGCTTCGCCCGTCGCCGTTGGGAATCGCTCGGGGGATCGTCTTCGGCGACGGCACGCTGGGCAACGACGGCAGCGTGGTTCAGCTCTGCGGAAACAAGGATGCGGAGCTGCTGAAATGGTTTCCGCTCAACCACACCTACCAGCGTGCAGGTGGGTTGACCGTGGCCGACCTGCCGGCATACTTCAAGACCGAGTTGCCACCCTTGACCGAATCCGTGTCGTACCTGTACGGATGGTTGGCCGGCTATTTCGCGGCAGACGGTGAGGTGGGCCACGACGCGTGCATGTCAATAGATTCCGCGGACCGAATTCACCTTGAGTACGTCCGTGACCTGTGTACCCGCATCGGGGTGGGCACATTCGGCATCCGGGAACGTGTCCGAACGGGATTCCCCGGCTACCCGGGCCCGATATACCGGCTGACGCTGATGGGCTCCGACCTGCCGGAGGACTTCTTTCTTCTCGAAGAGCATCGAAACCGCTTCGTCGCCCACCTGGAGAAGGTCGATCGGCGCGGTTGGGTTGTCGAGGCCATCGAGGACCTGGGCGAGGTGGAAGAGGTCTTCTGCCCGATAGTCGACGGCACCCACGCCTTTGCGCTGGAAGACAATATCCTGACCGGCAACTGCCACGGCTGCGGCCAGGGTGGCGACGCGATCAAGTTCGTCATGGACGTCGACCACCTCACGTTCGTCGAGTCGGTCGAGCGGCTGGCCGGGCGGGCCGGGATCACGCTGCGGTACATCGAGGCCGGGCCGGCGCCGATACGCGTACAGCACGGCCAGAAGCAGCGGCTCGTCGCGGCGCACGCGGCGGCGCTGGAGTTCTACGCCGAGCAGCTGGGTACACCCGGCGCCCGCCCGGCCCGGGAGTTCCTCGCCGAGCGCGGCTTCGACCGGGCCGCCGCGGTCGACTTCGGCTGCGGGTTCTCGCCGGACGCCTGGGACCTGCTCACCAAGCACCTGCGCCAGCGTGGTTTCTCGGCGGCCGAGCTGGTCACCGCCGGGCTGTCCCGGGAGGCCCGGTCCGGGTCGCTGATCGACCGGTTCCGGCGCCGGCTGATGTGGCCGATCCGGGACCTGACCGGCGACGTGATCGGCTTCGGCGCGCGCAAGCTGGTCGAGGAGGACGACGGGCCGAAGTACCTGAACACGCCGGAGACCCCGATCTACAAGAAAAGCCATGTGTTGTACGGGATCGACCGGGCCCGGCGGGAGATCGGTAGGCAGGGCCGGGTGGTCGTGGTCGAGGGGTACACCGACGTGATGGCCTGCCACCTGGCCGGCGTACCGGTGGCGGTGGCGACCTGCGGTACGGCGTTCGGGGCCGAACACATCGGCGTGCTGCGCCGGCTGCTGCTGGACACCGACACGTTCGCCGGCGAGATCATCTTCACCTTCGACGGGGACGCGGCCGGGCAGAAGGCGGCGCTGCGCGCGTTCGAGGACGACCAGCGGTTCGTCGCGCAGACCTACATCGCGGTCAGCCCGGACAGCATGGACCCGTGCGAGCTGCGGCTGGCCAAGGGCGATGCGGCGGTACGGGATCTGGTGGCCCGGCGGGAGCCGCTGATCGCGTTCGCGCTGCGGTCGGTGCTGTCCCGGTTCGACCTGGACACCGCGGAGGGGCGGGTCGGTGCGTTGCGCGCCACCGCGCCACTGGTGGCGAAGATCAAGGACCGGGCGTTGCGGCCGGAGTATGCGCGCAAGCTCGCCGGCGACCTCGGCATGGAGGTCGAGCAGGTGACCGCGGCGGTGTCCCGTTCGTCGTCCCGCGGGCTCCCCGACGGTGACACTCCTACACGATCTACTGTGGACAGTCCACAGCGGATCGTGGAACGGGAGGCGCTGAAGCTGGCCCTGCAGGCGCCGGTGCTGGCCGGGCCGGTGTTCGACACGCTCGGGCCGGAGACGTACTCGGATCCGGTGCACGCGGCGATCCGTACCGCGGTCGCCGAGGCCGGGGGTGCGGCGGGCGCCGCGGCCGGCGTGGTCTGGATCGAGGCGGTCCGCGACGCGTGCGGGGACCTGGCCGCGAAGGCGCTCGTCGGCGAGCTGGCCGTCGAGCCGCTGCGGATCGACGCCGAGCCGGATCCGCGGTACGTGCTCGTGACGCTGTCGCGGCTGCAGCTCGCCGCGGTCCGGGCGCGCATCGGGGAGGTCAAGTCGAAGCTCCAGCGGATCAACCCGGTGACCAACCAGGACGAGCACCTGGCGCTCTTCGGCGAGCTGGTGTCGCTGGAGCAGCACGCCCGGGCCCTGCAGGAGCAGGCGGTCGGCGGCCCGTGAGGTTGTTCCGTCGCCGGCCCCGGCTGCCGGTCGAGTTGCGTCCTGCGTTGTCTCCCGGGGAGCGGGTGCTGGCGTGGGCCGCGGCCTCCGGCGGGGCCGTGGTGGCGACGAACCTGGGGCTGTTTCTCCCGGGCTTCGCCGACCGGCTTGGCTGGCACGAGATCCACAAGGCGACCTGGTCGGGGGAGGATCTGTCCGTGGTGCCGGCCACCGTCGTGGCCATGCACGACGGGTACGACGAGATGGCCGACCGACCGGCCTCGGTGTACCGGCTGCCGGACCCCGGCGACCTGCCGGACGAGGTGCGTGCCCGGGTGATCCGCTCTGTCGCGTACTCGACTCACCACCGGCTGCCCGGCGGGGGAGTACGCGTGGTGGCGCGGCGGGTGCCCGGAGTTGACGGCCTGCGCTGGGCAGTGCGCTACGACCTGGGCACGCCGCGTGACGAGACGGCGGCCGCGTCGCTGGTCGCCGCCGCCCGCGCCTCGACCTAGGTCTGCGCCAGGGGCCCGCCCAGGGCGAAAGTCGGGGGCGGGCTGTCGTACCGCTGAGCTAGGGTCGCGACGTGCCTGACTCCTTACCACTCATCCACGCTCGGGGGCTGGTCAAGCGCTTCGGCGACTTCACCGCGGTGGACGGCATCGACGTCGATGTGCAGGCTGGCGAGGCGTTCGGCTTCCTCGGTCCCAACGGCGCCGGGAAGAGCTCCACCATGCGGATGATCGGCTGCGTGTCGCCGCCGACCGACGGGGTGTTGCGCATCCTGGGCATGGACCCGCACCGCGACGGGCCGGTGATCCGGGCCCGGCTCGGCGTCTGCCCGCAGCAGGACTCGCTCGACCCGGAGCTGACGGTCCGGGAGAACCTGACCACCTACGCCCGGTACTTCGGGATCTCCCGCCGGGTGGCCCGGGCGCGAGCCGACGAGCTGCTGGAGTTCGTCCAGCTCTCCGAACGGGCGACCAGCAAGGTCGAGCCGCTCTCCGGCGGCATGAAGCGACGCCTGACGATCGCCCGCGCGCTGGTGAACGAGCCGGACCTGGTGCTGCTGGACGAGCCGACCACCGGGCTGGACCCGCAGGCCCGGCACCTGGTGTGGGAGCGGCTGTTCCGGCTGAAGCAGCAGGGCGTGACGCTCGTGTTGACCACGCACTACATGGACGAGGCCGAGCAGTTGTGCGACCGGCTCGTGGTGATGGACGGCGGCCGGATCGTGGCGGAGGGCTCGCCGCGGGCGCTGATCGAGACGTACTCCACCCGGGAGGTCGTCGAGCTGCGCTTCCCCGAGGACAGCCAGGACGTCGCCGGCAAGCTCGCCGGGCTGGGCGAGCGGGTCGAGGTGCTGCCGGACCGGATCCTGCTCTACGCCGACGACGGCGACGCGGCCGCGGACGCCGTGCACGAGCGGGCCCTGCACCCGTCGGGCTTGCTGGTGCGGCGCAGCACGCTGGAGGACGTCTTCCTGCACCTGACCGGCCGGACGTTGGTGGACTAGCATGGCCCACCCCGCTCTGGCGGTGCTCGAGTTCGACCTCGTGGGCTACAAGCGCACGTGGCGGGGCTCGGCGCTGTCGTCGTTCGTCTTTCCGGTGCTGCTGTTGCTGGGCTTCGGGTTGACCGTCGGGTCCTTTGTGGATGCCGGCGGTCGGCTCGGGGACGTGCGGTACCTCGACTACGTGGTACCCGGGATGATCGCCTCGACCGCGATGCAGGTGGCGTTCTTCGAGTCGAGCTGGCCGATCATGGGCCGGTTCATCTGGATCCGGACGTACCACGCGATGGTCGCCTCGCCGTTGCGGATCGGCGACATCGTGCTGGGTGACCTGTCGTTCGTGGCGCTGCGGGTGGTCACCACCACGGCGATCTTCGTGCTGGTCACCGCGCTGTTCGGCGCGGTCCACTCGGGCTGGGCTCTGGCGGTGCCGCTCGTCTGCGCGGTGCTCGGGCTCGCCACCGCAGCGCCGGTCTTCGCGTTCTCCGCCTCGATCGACACGGACAGCTACATCCCGCTGCTGATGCGGTTCGTGCTGATCCCGATGTCGTTGTTCGCCGGGGTGTTCTTCCCGGTCGAGTCGATGCCGCTGGTGATGCGCTGGTTCGCGTACCTGTTGCCGCTGTGGCACGGGGTGGAGGTGTGCCGGGCGGCGACGTTCGGGACCGGGCCGCTCGCGGTGGTCGCCGGGCACCTTCTGTACCTGGTGGTGTGGGCCGGGGGCGGGTTCTGGCTCGCCCGGCTCGCGTACCGGCGCCGGCTGGTTGTCTGAGGGGGCGGGCCTTCGTGGTTATGATGATCATCGCCGGCCGGGCCCGGCAGTACGGCCGGTTCGACGCCTCGGCCTCGGCCCGCCGGGCGGGCGCGGTGACCCGGCGCAACGTCGCGGCGCTGCGCTCCGCGTACTGGCTGGTCGTGATCTCCGGGTTCTTCGAGCCGCTGCTGTACCTGCTGGCGATCGGGGTGGGGGTCGGCGCGCTGGTGGGCGACGTCCGGCTGCCCGACGGCCGGATGATCGAGTACGCCGCGTTCGTGGCGCCGTCGATGCTGGCCGCCTCGGCGATGAGCGGGGCGCTGTCGGAGACGACGTTCAACTTCTTCGGCAAGATGAAGTACATGCGGCTGTACGACGCGGTGCTCGCCACCCCGGTACGGCCGATGGAGATCGCCTTCGGTGAGCTGCTCTGGGGGATGGCCCGCGGGTCGCTCTACTCGGCCGCGTTCCTCGTGATCATGGTGCTGATGGACCTGACCACGGTCGGCTGGGCGGTGGCGGCGTTTCCGGCGACCCTGCTGGTCGGGCTCTCCTTCGGCGGGGTCGGCATGGCGCTGTCCACGCTGATGCGCAGCTGGCAGGACTTCGACCTGCTCGGGGTGGTGCAGTTCGCGCTGTTCCTGTTCTCCGGGACGTTCGCGCCGGTGTCGGCGTACCGGCCGGTGTTCCGGGTGATCGTCGAGTGGACGCCGCTGTACCACTCGGTCGAGCTGGTCCGGGGGTTGACCACGGGTTCGGTATCGGTGGGGCTGCTGCTGAACGTGGTCTACCTGGTGATCATGGGGGCGGTCGGCGTCGCGATCGCCGGCCGCCGGATGGGCCGCCAGCTGCTGAAGTAGGTGCTTCTGGCATGCGTCGGCCCGGCCGGTCCACGTGGCGACCGGCCGGGCCTGCGCCTGGCGTTCAGCCTTGCGTCACGGTGAGGTCTGGGCGGTCGAGCCGACAGCTCTCGAGTTCGCCCCGGTGCTGGTCGTGGCCGTACCCGTCTCGGCGTCGTGCTTGAGCCGCTCGCCGAGCTTGGTGTTGCCGAGCTTGTCGGAAACGACTTCCTTGCCTTCGCTGTACAGTCGGCTCGCCTCCGCCTGGACGACGCCCCGCGCTTCCTGCACCGTGGGGTGGTCAAGGACCTTGCGTGCGCTACGGATGATCTGCTCGTAGCGCTCGCGCCCCTCGCGCGTACCGAGGACATAGCCGACGGCCAGCCCGCCGAGGAACATCAGCTTCCCGCGCATGGCGGTTCCCTCCTTGTCAGGCGATGCCCTCCTGGGCTCTTGCCCGGAGTACCCGCCCGCGTCGTCTGTGCTGCTTGTCGCCTCTGTATATTCCCCCGTTCCGCGTAGGCACCAAACCTACTCGGCCGGATTGTCCGGTTGTTGGGCGTGTCACAGGTCGGGGGTGTCGTACGGCGGTCCGGGCGGTCCTGTACTCTTGGTCAGTCGCGCCGGGCTCTGTTGGTTGTGGTGGCCGGTCCTCGCGATCCCCCGTAGCTCAATTGGCAGAGCAACCGGCTGTTAACCGGTAGGTTATAGGTTCGAGTCCTATCGGGGGAGCAGTTCCTCTTCGCGCTCGTCCTGGTCCTGTGGGCGGGCGCATCTTCGTGGCTTCAGTGCTCGTCCGGTCAATGCTGGCGTGCCGGGCGGGTCTGTGGTCGTGCCGGGTGGGTCGGTGGTCGTGCCGGGCGGGTCGTGGTTCCCGGCATCTGGCAGGATGGTCGCGCGACCGCAGCCGGCGGTGCTCCTGTCGGCGCGGGCGCCCGGGGCGGTAGCTCAGCGGGTTAGAGCAGGGGACTCATAATCCCTCGGTCGCGGGTTCGAGTCCCGCCCGCCCCACGGCCGCTGTGACCTGCCCTTTTGCCTTTCGGTTCTGGTCGCTGCGCGAACCGGGCAGGTACCCGTGCCCGCGATGTCTTCCTCGCCAGATCATGGACGATTACCCCGCTTCGCTTGCAGCGCCGCGTCGTTTTGGTCATACTTCTGACTATGACAACGCTGCCGCTGGGGGAAGTAAAGGCCCATCTCTCCGAACTCGTGGGGCGGGTCCACGACCACCACGAGCGAGTCACCGTCACCGTACATGGGCGTCCGTCGGCGATGCTCGTCGCCGTGGAAGACATCGAGCAACTGGAGGAGACCATCACGATCTTGCGCGATCCGGCGACGATGGTGAGGCTCGCTGAGTCAGACACCCAGCTGGCCCGGGGCGAGGTGCTGTCCGCCGATGACCTCGCCCAGGCCATGCGCCGCCGTCGCGCCGCAGCGACGTGATCGACGAGCCCGAGAACAGACCGTACGAACTGCGCACTACCCCCACCGTGCGCCGCGCGCTCACTGAGCGGCTGCCGGAGGCCGTCGCCGCCGCGGCATACAAGTTCATCACGGGACCACTGCTGCGCGAACCGTACCGGGTGGGCAGGCGCCTGCTGCCTCCACCTGACGACCGATTCAGTTCTCGGCGCGGCACGTACCGAATCATTTACCGCATCGATGACGGCGCCCACACCGTCACGGTCGTAGATGTTGATCACCGCCGGGACGTGTACCGCACATGATGGTTGACGCACGCGAGACATCGCCCTCATCGAGCACCACCGTCGCGTTTGTGACCTGCTCAGACGTACCGGGAGAGGGTCACCGGCGAACCGCCGGGGGCGCGAACATGGGCTGCGAGCGTCCGCACGCCACGCCGTGGGTCATGTCGACACGCCCCGGAGCACTATCGGTCGGAATAGTGGTACCGACACTGCGCGATCAGGAGGCTGTCGGCCTCGGTGTCCACGCGGTACACCAGCCTGTGTTCGTCATCGATGCGTCGAGACGAGAAACCCGAAAGATCGCCACGCAACCGTTCCGGCTTTCCAATGCCATCGTTCGAGTCGTCGCGCATGATGTCACGGATTAGCAGGTTGATCCGCTTAAGAATCTTTCGATCAGCAGTCTGCCAGTACAGGTACTGCTCCCAGGCTTCGGTCGCGAATGTGATTTTCACTCAACATCGATCAAGTCGTGCTCGACACCCTTTCCAGCGTCTAGCTCAGCGATTGCCCGGCGGAGCCTGCGACCGTTGGCGCCGTGGGACAGGTAGGCGGTCTCTACCATCGCGTCCCAGTCTTCCTTGGACACCAGTACCGCGTTGCCGTGCTTGTGCACGATCTCGACCGGGGCGTGGTCGTCGTTCACTTGCTCGATGAGTGGGAACAGGCGCCTACGCGCTTCGGTAGCCGTGATCGCTGTCACGATTGCCTCCTCAGCCGGGTACAGCCACCTGGTACCAGATACGGTACCAGATGCGGCGCTGCCCTGGCCACCGAAGGGTACCCGGTGCGCGGACTCACCACCCGCCGACTCGTCCCTGGTCCGTGACCTGCTTAAACGTACCGGCAGCGGGTCACCGGTGATTGGTAGTTGCGGTTCGCATGGCGACGCGTCCGGCCCACGAGCAGCGTTGAGCAGCAGGTTTGTGACGTTCGGTTCCGCATTGCGCGAACCCGCCGGACCTGAGCGCGGCGGGACTGTTTCCTACCGCGTCTGTCGTAGGCGCCGGGTTTGCGAGTGTGGGCGGTGATCCCGCCGCCGCCAGCCGGCGTTGCAGGTAGCTCGGCCGGACGGTCGACCCTGGCGAAACCCTGCGCAGCGGTGCGCTCAGTCGGTCCGCCTTTGGTAGACGCCAGGAGCGATCGGCTCATAGACCGTGTCCAAGCCACGACTGGGACGCACTATTGCGGCGAGGTGCTCCTGAGTCTCCAGATCTG
>Ga0209481_10000037_pt1 | contig 67198 bp, 75 predicted proteins | sample SoiMetdeltSBSDD3_FD_187598 | JGI IMG/M metagenome (GOLD analysis project Ga0209481, IMG submission 187598) | Bulk soil microbial communities from a Populus tree surrounding site in Tennessee, USA - Soil MetaG P. deltoides SBSDD3 (SPAdes) (version 2) | ecosystem: Environmental > Terrestrial >...
TGGATGATGCCGCCAAGCTAGCCTATTGCCTTTTTTTCCGAACAGGAGTCTCCTTTAGGCGCAGCCCGGACCAGCGGCAACTGATCCGGGCCACTTGAACCGAACTGCGACCAGAGGGCAGCCCGGTCCCATGCGCTTATTAGCAAATATCTCTCGGATTCCGAGTCTGCCCTCCAGGCGTTTCAATGGAGGGCTTCATGAGTGCGCGTACTCTTAACCCACCAACTGACAAATCAAAACGCGAGGCTGGCGCTGTATTCGGCGCCGGCCTTTTTATTCACGGAAACATGGATGTCGAAACGTTCGCCATTAGCATTCAAACAGACGGATTTGCGTCGCGCTATTAGAGCATCTCAGAAAGCGGGACTCTCAATTGCGAGAGTCGAGATAGATCGAGACGGAAAGATTGTAGTGGTGATTGGAAAGCAGACGGACGAAAAAGGGGTATCCAACGCCAATCCTTGGGACGAGGTTTTGCATGAGCGGCATTAGGCTGAAATACGTCCATCAATGGGTCGATAAGCGCAACGGCGGAGCGAAGGCGAGATACTATTTCCGCCGTCCTCGTTTTAAGCGTATCCCCCTGCCCGGCTTGCCCGGCTCGCCCGAGTTCATGGACGCGTATCAAACTGCCCTCGCCGGCCAGGCACTACCTCGCCCGATGATCGGCGCTAGTCGCACCAAGACCGGCAGTCTCGGCGCGCTGATTGTCGCCTATTTCTCGTCGCCGACTTTTCTTTCGCTCAAGCCGGCAACGCAACAAACATACCGACTGATCCTGGAGAAATTTCGCGCGGCTCATGGCGACAAGCCGGTTGCCGGCCTAGCTCGCCCGCACATCAATGCAATGTTGGCCGACAAGATCTCAACGCCGGCAGCGGCAAATCATTGGCTCCGTCTGATAAAGGCGCTGATGGCCTTTGCGGTCGAGGAAGGTTGGCGCAAGGACAATCCGACCACTGGCGTCAAGCGCGTTAAGTCACGCACCGATGGTTTCCATACTTGGACAGAGGCCGAAATCGCACAATTCGAGGCGACGCATCAGGTCGGCACTAAGGCCCGGCTTGCGTTGGCCCTGTTGCTTTACACCGCGCAACGTCGCAGCGATGTCGTAAACATTGGACGGCAGCATATTCGTGATGGCGTTCTGCACATCCGTCAAAAGAAAACAGGCGCTGCACTCGCGATTCCTGTTCACCAGGAGCTAGCCCGCATCATCACAGCGACACCGAGCGGCAACCTCACTCTGCTCACGACGTCATTTAGGAAACCATTCACAGCCCCAGGCTTTGGGAATTGGTTCCGCGATCAGTGCAATGAGGCCGGTTTACCAGCCCAATGTGCCGCCCACGGCCTCCGAAAGGCGGCCTGCCGGCGGCTGGCTGAGGCTGGTTGCAGTGCGAATGTGATCGCCTCGATTAGTGGGCACCGCACACTGACGGAGGTCAGCAGATACACCAAAGCGGCGGATCAGGAGCGGATGGCACGGGACGGCATGGCAGCCATAACCGGAACGAAAACTGGCAACGCCGATGGACGCGTTGCCAAATCGGCTAAAAACACGTGATTTTTCAAGGCTATCAGATGACGGTGGCGGGAGCGACGGGACTCGAACCCGCGGCCTCTGCCGTGACAGGGCAGCGCTCTAACCAACTGAGCTACGCCCCCGCGGGCGTTGTTTCGAGTTATAGGCGCCCAAATGGCAAGTCAAGGTAAAGCGTTCTCGCTAACCGAAATTGCGAAAAAGCCTTATTTACCTAGAAGAATCGATGGTCAGAGTGCCCCCGAATCGTCTATTCGGGCATGGTCTTTGGCGCTTCGCCAAACCGGCGGATTCAAGAGGAGGGTCCCACTGATGGCAATGGTTCCTGGAAAAGCTCCGACACCACCGACCGTCACGCTTAAGCATCTCGCCGCCGCGCTTGCGGAAACGCACGAGATGTCGAAGAAGCAGGCGGAGACCGTGCTCGGCGATCTCGTTGGCAATATTGTAAAGCATTTGAAGAAGGGCGAACGCATCCGCATAGGCGGTCTCGGCATTCTTCAGGTACGGAAGCGGGCCGCGCGCATTGGCCGCAATCCAGCAACCGGCGAGCAAATTCAGATTAAGGCGAGCAAGAAAGTCGCATTCCGCGCATCGAAAGAGTTGAAAGAATCAATCTAACGACTTTTCCTGACCCTCCGGGGATAACGGCAGGTGTGGAGCAAAAGCTCTCCGCCTGCCGTTTCGTTTTCAGGCTTCTCATTGCCTCGCCGGCACCGGAAAGCTGCGAATCTCGGAAGCGACGCCAGGATACCTGGCCGCCAGCACATCGGGGTTACCGAGTTCGACATCCGCAGGCTCGACGCCGGGCCATTCTGTGGAGGCGCCGAGAAACCAACGCCGCTCCCCAGTCACGCGCGCGGTGTGGAATGTGTTCCCGGGAATATACAGCTGTACCCGATGGCCCTTGCGCAGATCAGGGCCAACGATGTGACGTTCGGCAGATCCGTCTTCCAGCAGCATCAGAACTTCGATCGGATCGCCAAGATAATAATGATACAGCTGATCGTTGCGGATCCGGTGAAGCTTTACTGGCTCTTCAGGCGTCAGCATGAAGTAAAGCGCCGATCCAGCCGGCCTTCCGTCTGCAAACGGCGCCTGCATGCCTCCAGCCGCGATTTTAAGCTTGCTCACGAAGGTGACGCGGACATAACCGCAGGTCGCGTTCGGCGAGAGATCAAGGAGTTTGCGCACATCCTCAAATGTCATGTGATTGATGACCTTCGTCAGGTTGCGGGACTTGTAGCCCACCGCTTTTGCACATGTCGTCGAAAAAGAGGACGAGCTTGAAGAGTCAACCGACGAATTAGCGATGTCCTCAAAGGGACATATCAGATCGATCATCTGCCTGGGCAATCGCCCCTTCGAGCTCTCCGCTGTTGACCCGGACAACGTGTCTTCGCGGTCTCCAATGATGTTCGAACGTTTTCGTTGTCGATTTACCAAGCTGACCGGCTGATACCAAAGATTTCCACACTAGCCCTCGAGGCCCAGCTGAATAGCAATTGGACCTTAACTCAGGCCACGTTTTTTGCGGTAGAGTTCCTGCAGAAGTGTCTTAGCGAATTGCGGAGCCAGATCATTAGGGCCCAGCTGAGTTTCAGTATTGGTGCCGTCAGGAAGAGTGACGTGAATGACCCCTGCGGCAACTCGGTAGCTGCCGCGAATTTCGCGGCCGTCTTCGTCGGTGCTGCTGATATCGATTTCTCCGGGTACAGCCATTTTGGCCTCCGCGACAGAAAATTGTTTGATAGCCGATCCACGAAGTCGAGTTGGACCGAGGTCCAATGCCGAGCTGTGATGTCCACTTAGGTGTGCGGCCTAAACGCCAAGCGATGCTCAGGGGCCATGTTTGCGGCTGGGACTTTCCGTTGTGACGTGTGGGCAGTCCAGCTCAAGCATAAGCGTCATACGGATACCCGGCATAGACCAGATTGGCACCGCTCGCGCTCAGCGGAGAGTCCATTTTTTCGGCTGTTTTATCGGCCGCTCGGCGTGGCCGACTGATCCGAATCTGATGTTTCAGGTTGGAGCGGATAATCGACATGGGTTATCTCCAAGCCTAAACCCCCTGTCCAAAAATTTAGAACCGGCACCGACCTCCGAGTGTGACAAAGTTCTGAGCTTGCGATTTATCTCGCGTGGGCGTTGCGACCCCCGGCTTTGCAAACTCACCACGAGCCACGCCAATGGCAAGGGAGGCATAAAATTAACTATCGAGTGCGATGCTACCGCGTACTCGCCAGCGACTCATACAGAGTCGATTCGGGCCGACCGCGAGGGAAGAAGATGCCGCTATTCCCCTATTTGCCGCTGATCGTATGGATGGGCATGATTCAAGTCGCGCTTGGCGCTACGGGTGACATAACCGATGCCAGCGAACTGACGAGGAACCGCGGGAGCATCATTCCCTTTCCTACGCCACTCTCCACATCCCCACTCTCGGCACCATCGAGCGCCGCCTAATCAACCGCGCTGGCGGCGGCGCTGCCGCAGATCGCGCAGGAAGAATTATTTTGAGTTATCAGCACCAAACACTGTCTTTCTGCCGATCGCTGCATCATTGATAGGGCATGAGCCGACGCCCTGCCGCCATCACGCGCAAGGCGAAAATCGTAATCCAATCAGACACTAAATTTTGCGGTGGTGGGCGGTGACGGACTCGAACCGCCGACATCCTGCGTGTAAAGCAGGCGCTCTACCAGCTGAGCTAACCGCCCTGCGCAAGCAAATAGCGCCGGATGACGCCGTCACGCAATAGCTCATCAGGGCCCAGCGCCAGACCCTTTGGTATTCGGGCGTCCAGACAAAAACGGCGCCTTGCGGCGCCGTTTCAATTTTTGCTCGACAAGCGCTAGTGCGCTGTCAGGCCTGAACCTTCCTCATCGACACCTGCGGCCGCGTCGGCCGCAAGCTTGGCGCTCGCCTCATCCCATTCGATGGGCTCGGGCTTGCGGACGAGGGCGCGCTCAAGCACTTCGTCCATGCGAGTGACTGGAACGATCTCGAGCCCCTTCTTGATTGCGTCGGAGATTTCGACCAGATCCTTGGCGTTCTCCTCCGGGATCAGCACGGTTTTCATCCCGCCGCGTGCGGCTGCCAACAGCTTCTCTTTCAACCCGCCAATCGGCAGGACGCGGCCCCGCAGCGTGATTTCACCGGTCATGGCGACGTCACGACGAACCGGAATTCCGGTCATCACCGAAACGATGGCGCTGACCATGGCTACGCCTGCCGAGGGCCCATCCTTCGGCGTCGCGCCTTCCGGCACGTGCACGTGGATGTCGCGCTTGTCAAACAATGGCGGCTCGATGCCGAAGGCGACTGCACGCGAGCGGACGTAAGACGCCGCCGCCGAGATCGACTCTTTCATGACGTCACGCAAATTGCCCGTGACGGTCATCCTGCCCTTGCCCGGCATCATGGCGCCTTCGATGGTGAGCAGTTCCCCGCCCACGTCTGTCCAGGCCAGACCGGTGACCACACCAATCAGATCTTGAGCCTCGATCTCGCCGTACCGGAACCTGGGCACACCCAGATAGTCGCCAAGGCTTGCCGCCGTCACCTCGATCGAGGTCTTCTTCGACGTCATCAATTCCTTGACCGCCTTGCGGATCAGGGTCGAAAGCTCGCGCTCGAGATTGCGCACGCCCGCTTCGCGCGTGTAACGGCGAATGATAGTGAGCAGCGCCTCATCGTCGATGGACCACTCCGCCGGTTCGAGGCCATGTTTGACCACGGCATGCGGAATGAGATGCTTGCGCGCGATCTCGACCTTCTCATCCTCGGTGTAGCCCGCGATGCGAATGATCTCCATGCGATCCATCAGCGGCGGCGGAATATTGAGAGTGTTCGCCGTCGTGATGAACATCACGTTGGAGAGGTCGTAATCAACCTCAAGGTAATGGTCGTTGAACGTGTGGTTCTGCTCAGGATCCAGCACCTCGAGCAAGGCCGACGAGGGATCGCCACGGAAATCGGCACCCATCTTGTCGACTTCGTCGAGCAGGAACAACGGGTTCGACGTCTTGGCCTTGCGCATCGACTGGATGATCTTGCCGGGCATCGAGCCGATATAGGTGCGCCGGTGGCCACGGATCTCGGCCTCGTCGCGCACGCCGCCAAGCGACACGCGCACGAATTCACGCCCGGTCGCTTTCGCGATCGACTTGCCAAGCGATGTCTTGCCGACGCCGGGAGGCCCGACCAGGCAGAGGATCGGTCCGGTCAGCTTGTTCGCCCGCTGCTGGACAGCGAGATACTCGACGATGCGTTCCTTGACCTTCTCCAGGCCGTAGTGGTCGGCATCGAGAATCTGTTCGGCCAGCGTAAGATCCTTCTTGACCTTGCTTTTCTTGTTCCACGGGATCGAGAGCAGCCAGTCGAGATAATTGCGCACGACCGTCGCCTCCGCGGACATCGGCGACATCTGGCGTAGCTTCTTGAGCTCGTGCGTGGCCTTCTCTCGAGCTTCCTTCGAGAGCTTGGTCTTCTTGATCTTGTCTTCCAGTTCCTGGAGTTCGTCCCGCCCTTCCTCGTCGCCGAGTTCCTTCTGGATCGCCTTCATCTGCTCGTTGAGGTAGTACTCGCGCTGGGTCTTCTCCATCTGCCGCTTCACGCGGGTCCGGATGCGCTTTTCCACCTGAAGCACGGAAATTTCGCTTTCCATCAGGCCAAGCACTTTTTCGAGCCGCTGAGTGACGGACGCCGTCTCCAGGATGTCCTGCTTGTCGGAAATCTTGACAGCCAAGTGCGAAGCGACGGTGTCAGCCAGCTTGGCGTAATCCTCAATTTGCTGAATCACGCCGACGACTTCGGGCGACACCTTCTTATTCAGCTTCACGTAGTTTTCGAATTCGGTGACCACCGAACGCGCCATGGCTTCCGCTTCCACGCGATCGCCCACATCATCGGCAATCGCGCTGGCGTCAGCTTCGTAGTAGTCGACACGATCGGTATATTTGAGGACCTTCGCCCGCGTGGCACCCTCAACCAGTACCTTGACGGTACCATCCGGCAGCTTGAGCAGCTGCAGCACACTGGCCAACGTCCCAACCTCGAAAATCGCGTCGGTCGACGGATCATCATCCGAGGCGTTCTTTTGCGTGGCCAGCAGGATAAAGGTGTCGGAACGCATCACTTCTTCAAGCGCCTTGATCGACTTCTCGCGGCCGACAAAGAGCGGGACAATCATGTGCGGAAACACCACGATGTCGCGCAGAGGCAGAACCGGATACGCCCGGGTTTCGCCAGGTTGCAGCTGGGGTCGTGGTTTATTGGTCATTTGCCTTGTCCTTATGTTGTGCCCCTGTCGATTGACCCGCTCATGCGGCATCGCTCGCCAGTGCCGGTAGGGTGGGCAAGGAGACGCCGGAAGCCCCGGCACGCTTGCAGGAAGGGTAGGAACCCTTGCCCCATTCGGTAATCAGATACGATTCCTCGTACGCCAGTTACTTTCGAACGCTATACGTATGGCGAGGCATATAGGTCCGCAAGAAGCCCGCTTGGCAGTTAAAGCGAGTCCCCTCTTGGTAACAACCCCGCAATTCGTTCGAATCGGCAGCCTTTTCCCGGATTTTTTAATCCGCCAAAAGACGTATCAGGCGCTCGCGCTGCCCGATTCCGCCGTGCGGTCGCTGCGGTCGGCGTAAATATACAACGGCCGAGCCGTGCCCTCGACGACCTCTTTGGAGATCACAACCTCCTCGACGCCCTCGAGGCTCGGCAAGTCAAACATGGTGTCGAGCAGGATGCCCTCCATAATGGAGCGCAGTCCACGCGCACCGGTCTTGCGGTCGATCGCCTTGCGGGCAATCGCGCCCAGCGCCTCTTCGGCCAATGTAAGGTCGATCGATTCCATCTCGAACAGCCGCTGGTACTGTTTGACCAGCGCGTTCTTCGGCTCGACCAGGATCTTCTTGAGAGAAGCCTCGTCGAGGTCCTCAAGCGTCGCCACGACGGGAAGGCGACCCACGAATTCGGGGATCAGGCCGTACTTGAGCAGATCCTCAGGCTCGACCTCGCGGAAGATTTCACCCTGCTTGCGATCCTCAGGGGCCACGACCTTGGCGCCGAAGCCGATCGATGTGGACCGCCCGCGCGCGGAAATAATTTTTTCAAGGCCGGCAAAGGCCCCGCCGCAGACGAACAAGATATTCGTCGTATCGACCTGCAGAAACTCCTGCTGCGGATGCTTGCGCCCGCCCTGCGGAGGCACGGAAGCGATCGTGCCTTCCATGATCTTCAGCAGCGCCTGCTGGACGCCCTCGCCCGACACGTCGCGGGTGATCGAGGGATTGTCGGATTTGCGCGAAATCTTGTCGATCTCGTCGATATACACAATCCCGCGCTGAGCGCGCTCGACGTTATAGTCGGCCGCCTGCAGCAGCTTCAGGATGATATTCTCGACGTCCTCACCGACGTAGCCGGCCTCGGTCAGGGTCGTGGCATCTGCCATCGTGAATGGCACGTCGAGTATGCGCGCAAGCGTCTGCGCCAACAGCGTCTTGCCCGAGCCTGTCGGCCCGATCAGCAAAATGTTCGATTTGGCGAGTTCGACGTCATTGTGCTTGGCCTGATGGTTAAGCCGCTTGTAGTGGTTGTGGACGGCAACCGATAAGACCTTCTTGGCGTGATCCTGGCCGATCACGTAGTCGTCGAGAACCTTGCGAATCTCCTTCGGCGTCGGAATTCCGTCGCGCGACTTTACCAGCGAGGACTTGTTCTCCTCGCGGATGATGTCCATGCACAGTTCGACGCATTCATCGCAGATAAAGACGGTCGGCCCGGCAATGAGCTTGCGCACTTCGTGCTGGCTCTTGCCGCAGAACGAGCAGTAGAGGGTGTTCTTCGAATCGCTGCCGCCGACTTTGCTCATTCCATTCTCCGTAACACGCTTCCGCACACTCCGTGGTCGGCGTCGCTCCGCTTAGCTACCCTCACACCAACCAAGCAAGTTTCGCACCGGACTTCCAGCACGGCGGTCCCCGTTTCGGGAAGGACCGCGATCCCGTCGCCCCCCTGTACCTTAAGGGAAGCATGCTAACGACGTGATAATCAAGATTCTATTAACGATAACGCGACTCTCACAGCCGCGGAAGCGGCCGCCACGCGTCGATAAAAGCGGTCTGGAACCGCCTTGGGAGACTCGTTAGGCAGGCTTCGGAAGCAACTCCTCAGGGCGCTTGTCGATGACCTTGTCCACCAATCCGAAGTCCTTGGCGGCTTCGGCGGTCAGAAAATAGTCGCGCTCGAGCGCATCTTCGATCTTCTTCAGTGACTGGCCGGTATGCTTCACATAAATCTCGTTGAGCCGCTTCTTCAGGTTCAAAATCTCCTGTGCGTGCAGCATGATGTCGGTCGCCTGCCCCTGGAACCCGCCTGAGGGCTGATGGACCATGATGCGGGCATTGGGCAGCGCAAAACGCTGGTCCTTGGCGCCCGCGGCGAGCAGAAGCGATCCCATCGAGGCGGCCTGCCCCACGCAGAGCGTGGAGACCGGCGGACGCACAAATTGCATCGTGTCGTAAATCGCCATTCCTGAGGTCACCACCCCGCCCGGCGAGTTGATGTACATGGAGATCTCTTTTTTTGGATTCTCGGCTTCGAGAAACAGCAATTGTGCCACGACCAGGGTGGATACGCCGTCCTCGATCGGTCCGGTAATGAAGATGATCCTCTCCTTGAGGAGCCGCGAATAGATATCGTAGGCCCGCTCGCCACGGTTGGTCTGTTCGACCACCATGGGCACCAGGTAGTTCATGTACGTATTGTGAGGATCTCTCATTTCGTCTCCTTGACACGAATCATACCGGCTAGATTAGCCCGCCGGCGCGTCTGGTGATCTATTTTCCCACAGACGGCTTCGCAAGACGTCCGCAGGTCAGTTGGTCGAATCGTCATCCTTGTAGAGCTCTTCGCGCGCGACTTTGTTTTCGGTCACGCCGGCGAGCTCGAGAAGGAAATCAACCGCCTTTTCTTCGAAGATCGGCGCCCGCAAGGCAGCGACAGCCTGTGGATTTTGCCGATAATAATCCCAGACGCGCTGCTCCTGGCCCGCGAACTGACGAGCTCGCTCCATCACGGCTCGCCTCAGCTCGTCTTCGGTAACCGTGATGTTGTTCTTCTCACCGATCTCGGCAAGCACCAGACCGAGTCTCACTCGACGCTCAGCAATGGCCCGGTACTCGGCTTTCGCCTTCTCTTCAGTCGTGCCTTCATCGGCAAAAGTCTTTTTCTCGGTCTCTAGTTCAGACAGCACCGATTTCCAGACCCGATCGAATTCTTCCTCGACGAGCGTTGGGGGCGGCTCGAACTTGTGCAGCTTGTCGAGCTCATCAAGCAACGCACGCTTGAGCTTCTGGCGGGACATCGCCGCATGCTCGCGTCCGATCGTTTCCTTTACCGCTTCCCGGAGTTTTGCAGCCGATTCCAGCCCGAGCGATTTTGCGAAGGCATCGTCAGTCGTCACAGTTCCCGGAGTTTCAACCGACTTCGCGGTAACCACAAACTCGGCGGCTTTGCCGGCAAGCTCCTGCTTCATGTAATGTTGGGGGAAAGTGACCTTCAATGTCCGGGTTTCGCCTGACACAATGCCGATGAGCTGATCCTCAAATCCCGGAATGAACGTATTCGAGCCGATGAGCACAACGGCATCGTCGCCGGATCCGCCTTCGAACGGCTCTCCGTCGATCGTGCCGGCAAATGAAATTGTGACACGGTCATCCTTGGCTGCTTTTTCGCCCTGTGGCCTCGCCGTATACGGCCTGTTCTGCTCGACGATGCGAGTAAGACCCTCCTCGACTTCGGCGTCGCTGACGTCCGCCGTAAGTTTGGTCAGCTTGATGCTCTTGAAATCACCAAGCGTGATCGGTGGCACGATCTCCAGCGCCATTGTGTAGTTGAGATCGCTTTTGCCTTCGATCAGCTGCTCGATCGCGCCTTCCTCGGTCGGCAGGGTTACCTTGGGGTCGGCAGCGAGCCTGAAACCGCGCTCAGTGACAATCTGGTTGTTGGTATCGCGAACGGTTGCCTCAATCACCTCGGCCATGGCCGAGCGGCCGTACATGCGCCTGAGGTGCGTGACCGGCACCTTGCCCGGACGAAATCCGTTAATCCGGACGCGAGCCTTCAGCTCATCCAGACGCGCGTTCACTTTTGCATCCAGCTCGGCGGCAGGAACGACGACCTTGTATTCGCGCTTGAGGCCTTCGGACAGCGTTTCAGTAACTTGCATCGCACACACTTTTTTCTTTGCTTGCACTTGCACCGCGCTCGCTCACCACGAGCCGCGCGTCGGTTGTGGACCTTAAAATCCCGCCTCCTGTTGGTGCGGGCGGAGGGACTCGAACCCCCACGACTTTCGCCACTGGAACCTAAATCCAGCGCGTCTACCAATTCCGCCACGCCCGCAGAGGGCCAAATTACGGACGATTTTGGCGCCGCAATCCGGCACGGCTTAACGCGCCGGTGCCCGGCAAGGCAAGCCATAACCGCAATGGCCCAAGCCGTGTCGGTCTATTACAGGCGATCAAGGGAAAATAGGCGCTTCGCGTTTTTTCTCAATGCCGAGGCTGTTCAATGGTCGACGCCGAGACCGGCAAACAGCCGCCGATAAACCCGCGGCAGCATTTCCGGCAGGTCCTCGGCAATCAACCCCGGCCCGAACGCCCTGGCTGCTTCCCCGTGCAACCAGACACCGGCGCAGGCGGCTTCAAATGCCTGCATACCCTGAGCCATGAGCCCCGCGATAATGCCGGAAAGCACGTCTCCCGACCCCGCCGTGGCCAGGCTGGGTGGAGCATTGTCGGCGATCGCGGCACGGCCGTCCGGAGCCGCAACCACGGTATCCGCTCCCTTGTAGACCACGATAGCGGCACAATACTGGGCAGCTAATCGTGTTTTCTCGACCTTTGAATTATCTTGAGTGTTTTCGTGTATATCTTTGAATAAACAAGCAAATTCACCTTCGTGCGGAGTCAGTACCACGTTTCCGTTGGAACGCCGACCTATTGCTGATACCAAGCTATCAGGTTGCCCCGAAAAGCTCGTCAAGGCGTCAGCATCAAGCACCACCGCCGCTTGGCTGGCGAGGCCCGCAAATACCTGTTCTCGCATCTCCTCCCCTACACCCCCGCCTGGGCCCAAAACGACAGCGTTTCTCCGTTTGTCGGACAGAAACGCACCGAGTTCGTCGGCTCCGTCGACCGGACGGACCATTACCGCGACGCTCTGGGCCGCATTTAGTGCCAAGGCCTCTCGCGGGCTGGCAATTGTGGCAAGCCCGGCTCCGGCCCGCAGCGCGCCCCGTGCCGCCAATCGAGCCGCTCCGGTCGTTGAGGGTCCGCCAGAAACGATCACCGCGTGGCCGCGCGAGTATTTGTGGCCCTGCACTGTCGGACGCGGAAAAGAGCGCACCCAAAGGTCCGGAGTATCCGCAAAAGTCCGCGGCCTGATTTTTTCGAGTACCCACGCCGGGATTCCGATGTCGGCTACCTCGACGGTGCCGCAATGTAGCCGACCCGGCAGCAAGACATGGCCTGTCTTGCGGCGAAAGAACGTGACGGTCCGTGTTGCATTCACGGCGGTGCCCATAACCGCACCGCTCGTTCCGTTGACCCCACTTGGCAGATCAACCGCAACGATTGGGATATCGCTGGCATTCATTGCATCAATCATCCCACGCGGCAGTCCTTCGACATTGCGATGGAGGCCCGCGCCGAAGAGGGCGTCTATAATCACATCGCTGCCAGCCAAAACCGCCGGCGATGCTTCTTCAACCGCGCCACGCCAGCGCGCCGCCGCAACCGCAGCATCCCCCTTCAGCGCCTTCGGCTCACCAATGACGCAGAGCCGCACAAGAAAGCCATCGTCGGAGAGACAACGGGCAGCGACAAAACCGTCACCACCATTATTGCCCGGACCTGCCACGACCATGACGCGTCGCCGCTGCATCCTGGCCGTCGTATCGGCGACCGCACGACCGGCACGCTCCATGAGGTCGATGCCCGGAATTCCACCGGCCATAGTAAGGCGGTCTGCTTCCGCCATCTCATCGGTCGTAAGCAATTCAAACATCGGTCGTGAACCTACTGGCCGGCTGCCACAATTTGTAATCGTTTGCGCAGCAACAAGTCCTCGCCGCTGGCTAAAATGTAGTCACTTTGCTTAACTTGTAGGCGCCGAAGATTAGGCAGTCTGCTACTCCGACCGTGCCTCTATACCAAGTCATTGATCTTATTTGATTTCTTTGGTGGGCGGTGCTTGGCACGGGACCTGCAAACCGGTAGCGGTTCTCCGCTCCATTCCGGCGAACTTGGGGGGAAGGAAAGGCGATGAAAAAAATCGAAGCCATCATCAAACCCTTCAAACTCGACGAGGTGAAGGAAGCGCTGCAGGAGGTCGGCTTACAGGGGATAACAGTCACCGAGGCGAAGGGCTTTGGACGACAGAAGGGACATACCGAGCTATACCGCGGCGCCGAATACGTCGTCGATTTTCTTCCCAAGGTGAAGATCGAGATCGTGCTCGGCGATGACATGGTGGAAAAAGCGATTGATGCGATCCGGCGCGCTGCCCAGACTGGCCGGATTGGCGACGGGAAGATATTCGTTTCCAACATCGAAGAAGCCATTCGGATCAGGACCGGGGAATCCGGAATTGATGCAATCTAACCCGCAGGCAAAAGTCCTCGCGGGCAATTTCATGAAAACAAGGGGGAATGCAAACCGATGACGACAGCCAAAGATGTGATGAAGCTGATCAAGGACAATGACGTCAAATATGCCGATTTCCGGTTCACCGATCCGCGCGGCAAGTGGCAGCATGTCACCTTCGATATCAGCATCATTGAAGAAGAGACCTTCGCCGAAGGCCAGATGTTCGACGGCTCCTCGATCGCCGGCTGGAAGGCGATTCACGAGTCCGACATGAACTTGATGCCAGACCCGGCTTCGGCCTGTATCGATCCATTCTTCGCCGAAACCACGGTATCGCTGGTTTGTGACGTGCTCGAGCCGACCACCGGCGAGCCCTACAACCGCGACCCGCGCAGCATCGCGAAAAAGGCCGAAGGCATGGTGAAGGCGCAGGGCGTCGGCGACACCATTTATTTCGGTCCGGAAGCCGAGTTCTTTGTGTTCGACGACGTGAAATACTCGGCCACGCCTTACAACACCGGCTTCAAGCTGGACTCGATCGAGTTTCCGACCAATTCGGATACCGAATACGAAGGCGGAAATCTTGGCCACCACATCGGCACGAAGAAAGGTTATTTCCCGGTTCCGCCGCAGGACACCGCCCAGGACATGCGCAGCGAAATGCTGGCGGCCATGGCGAAAATGGGCGTCAAGGTCGAGAAGCATCATCACGAGGTCGGCTCCGCGCAGCACGAACTCGGCATGAAATTCTCGCCGCTGACGCAGATGGCCGACCAGTTGATGATCTACAAGTATTGCATCCAGCAAGTGGCCCAGATCTACGGCAAGACCGCGACGTTTATGCCGAAACCGATCTACGGCGATAACGGCTCGGGCATGCACTGTCACCAGTCGATCTGGAAAGGCGGCAAGCCCTCTTTCGCCGGAAACAAGTATGCGGATCTTTCGGAGATGTGCCTGTCGTACATTGCCGGCATTCTCAAGCACGCACGGGCAATGAATGCCTTCACCAACCCGACGACAAATTCGTATAAGCGGCTGGTGCCAGGCTTCGAGGCGCCGGTGCTGCTCGCCTATTCGCAGCGCAACCGCTCGGCCTCCTGCCGTATTCCATATACGGCCAATCCGAAGGCCAAGCGCGTTGAAGTCCGCTTCCCCGACCCGCTGGCCAATCCATATCTCGCCTTCGCGGCGATGACGATGGCCGGCCTGGACGGCATCAAGAACAAGCTCGATCCGGGCAATGCCGTCGACAAAGACCTCTATGATCTGCCGCCGGCCGAGCTCAAGGAAATCCCGACGGTCTGCGGAAGTCTGCGCGAGGCACTTGGTTACCTCGACAAGGACCGGGCGTTTCTAAAGGCCGGTGGGGTGTTCGACGATGACTTCATCGATTCGTATATCGACCTGAAGATGACCGAAATCATCAGGTTCGAGCACACGCCGCATCCGGTTGAATTTGAAATGTACTACTCGGGTTAGCGTTCCTCCCAAACATCGCGCGAGCGATGCAACTTTCGGGCGCTCCGCAAGGGGCGCTCTTTTTCTTTTTTGAGGCCGATCAGCCGATCAAAAACGCCAGCAGGACAAGTCCGGCTGCGATCGCGGCAGCGGTTGCAATCATTTGGCGTCGGCGCCGCTTGGGGCCATAGACGCCGGCGGCGCGTCGAGCGGCAATCAGGGCCGCGTCGAATTCAGCCGAGTTGGAATAGGCGCAAGCCAGAGCGGCGCCGGCCCGCGCGGCATCGAATTCAAGCGAAAGCGTCTCCGAATGACTTTCCGTACCCCGCATGCCCGTATCGTACCGCGAACAGGGTAAATGAGACGTTGCGGCAGGGAGGTAAGTGGCTATCCAAAATCGCCGTCAGAAAGCTTCTCGGCGTCGCGACCATCGAGCAAAAGGCCCGGCGCTTGCCGTCTTTGCCCGCCGGGCCGCGGCGATGAGACGAACTCGCTCGTTCGCCATTTCTTCTTCGGCCACATGGAGGCGGTTTCTGCCCGCGTATTTCGCACGGTAAAGCGCCGCATCCGCGCGCGCGATCAGAGAATCGAGTGATGTGACGGGCTCATAAGCTGTAGCCGCCCCAATGCTGACAGTCGCGCCAATAGAGTGGGCAGCGACGGTTGCCCCCGCAAACTCGAAGCTCGATCGCACGCGATCGCCGATTTTGCTGGCGCTCTCGAGGCCTCCCGGAACGATCGCGATAAACTCTTCACCCCCGAACCTGGCGATGATGTCGTCGGCACGCGTGCTCGCGCGCACCACCCGTCCAAACACGCGCAAGACCTCGTCGCCCACGGCGTGCCCGAAACGGTCATTGATCGATTTGAAATGATCAAGATCGAACATCAGCATGGCCACGGGCTCCCCGCGTCGTGCCTGCCGTGCGCACAGGGTGAGCGCGCTCTCCATAAAGGCCTGGCGGCTAAGCAGGCCCGTCAGATGGTCGGTGCTTGCGGCGGTGCGATAGACGTGCACGTGATGATCCTTGACCATCAGCATCACGATGAATGCGGTGCCAACCGCGTAGATGATCGTTTCAAGCGTAAATACCGTCAGCCATGCGCCGTTGTGTCCCTCGGGCAGAACCGCGTGCATCGCGAGCGGCATCAAAAAGATGCCGGCGTGCAGGCATGGCACGACAATGGCGGCAGCGCGGGAATAGCGCGTCCTGCGTCGCTCTCGCCAAAGCTCGATCGCGATGAAAAACGTATAAACCGGGACGATCATGGCACCGAGAATCTGGCCATTTTCATTGTCGAGTACGCCCGGAATCTGGCCGATCCCCAGCCAGAGAACCGCGCCAATGAAGGTTGCAAAGGGCAACAGGCGCCTGCCCTGGAACAAACGCACTCCATTCCAGATCATGCCGCAGGCGAGGAAGGTCAATGCACCGGGCACCACAGCGGGCAATGTGATGACCGGATCTGGCATGCCTGCCAGCGCCATCGCCGCAGCGCCGATCAGGTAGGCGGAGCCCCACCATGCCAGCGCGCGCACATTGCGCTGCTGCAGCCAGTCAATGATCAAAAAGACGCCGAGAAGGCCTGCAATGCACACGGCCACCAACGACAGCGTCGGCAGATCCAGGCTCGATTGCAGATTAACCGTCAGCAGCATATCGACTCCCGCATGCGGCCTGCGTGTGAATGCCAAACCGCGGCTGGCAAAATACCGCTGAGGGAGTAGAAATCCGTTGCGGAAATCACGTGGCTTCGATGAAAGACTTCCTCGAATTGTAATGAATTACGGCATTCGGAATTGATGTGGGCCTGCTTTTGACAGGCCAAATATCGCGCTTCCTGAGGTAAACAGGCTCGCTAAAATTCTAACGATCGGGATTCGAAAGCAAAAAGGCGCGCCGTGGGCGCGCCTTTTCATAACATTTCGCTCGGCTAGCGCTTCGAGAACTGGAAGGAACGCCGCGCTTTTGCCCGCCCGTATTTCTTGCGTTCGACCACGCGAGAATCGCGGGTGAGAAATCCGCCGCGCTTGAGCGCGCCGCGCAGTTCAGGTTCGAAATAGGTCAACGCCTTGGCCAGCCCGTGACGGACTGCGCCGGCCTGGCCGGACAGGCCGCCTCCCGACACGGTGCAGGTGACGTCGTATTGCCCGCTGCGATTGGCGGCGATCAGCGGCTGTTGAATAAGCATCCGCAGCACCGGCCTTGCGAAAAATGTTTCCACGGCCTTCGTATTAATGAGGACCTTTCCAGAACCGGGCTTTATCCAAACCCGTGCCACGGCGTTTTTGCGCTTGCCGGTCGCGTAGGCGCGTCCCTGCGCATCGACCTTTTTTTCGTATTTTGGCGCTTCCGGCGCGGCCGGTTTGAGACTGGCCAGTCCTTCCAATGATTGCATGGTCTCGGCCAAGTTATGCACTCCTCACGTTCTTGCGGTTCATGCCAGCGACGTCGAGTTTCTCGGGCTTTTGCGCTTCGTGCGGATGATCAGGCCCCGGATAGACGCGCAGGTTGCCCAGTTGAACCCGGCCAAGCGGCCCGCGCGGCAGCATGCGTTCAACCGCCTTCTCGACCACGCGTTCCGGGAAACGGCCCTCCAGGATGGCTTTTGCCGTTCGTTCCTTGATGCCGCCGATGAAGCCGGTGTGATGGTGATAGACTTTCTTTTCGCGCTTGCGCCCGGTCAAAATCGCTTTGGCCGCATTGACGACGATGACATTGTCGCCGTCGTCGACATGCGGCGTATACGATACCTTGTGCTTCCCGCGCAGGCGCAACGCCACAATCGAGGCAAGCCGGCCAACGACAAGCCCGGTGGCGTCGATCGTCACCCATTTCTTTTCAATATCGGCAGGCTTGGCCGAATACGTCTTCATGATGTTGTCCTTGAGAACCTGGCGCCCCGAGCGCTTAAAACGTCAGCTTTCTAGCCGACTGAGGCTGGATTGGTCAACGCCGCGGTTTGAATAATATAAGTTATTTATCAGCTAGTTATATATATGGTATTTAGCTACCCAGACCTAATTACCGTTGGCGGGTATCGAATAGGTCGATGTGACATGCGCAACGGGTTCGGGCACGCCCTCTGAAAAGATTGTCACCTCACCAACCGCCAGCCGCTTTCCAACTTTCAACAGGCGTGCATCCGCAACCAGATCGGCTTGCCGCGGCTCGCGGAGAAAATTGATGCTGAGATTTGTCGTGACAGCGAGCGGCTGGGGGCCAATGGCTGAAAAAACCGCGACGTACATCGCGAAATCGGCAAGCTCCATCATGGTGGGCCCGGAAATGGTCCCGCCGGGCCGGATATAACTCTCCTGAAACAGCCGCCGCACGCGGGCGCTCCCGTAGTCGACGCGCTCGATCGCCAGTCCGCAGCCGGGGTAAAAGCCTTGCGGAAAAACGTCGTGCAGCAGCTTTGCAATTTCCTCGGCATTCATCACCGACGCCGGCATGCGCGCCTCCCCTCGCCGGCCGATCCGGCGCCTTGGTCATAGACAGCGGCGCTGTCAGGTCAATTGGGGATTTCAGGCCTTGCCGTAGAGCTCGCGCAGCGCGTTCTTGGTCTTCTCGAGCTTTTCCTTGCGGGCTCTGGAAAGTCCGCGCCCGCCACGATTGATAAAGAACGTGAGCATCGACATCGCTGACCGGTATGAGTTCGATTTGCGTCGTCGGCTGCGATCGGCTGAGCGCTTCAGCGAGATGGCAATCTTTCGCGGCGTGGATTTGGTGAAGACACCTTTCTCCAGCGTCAGGGCGTCGCTTTCGCGGTTGACGCGCGCCGACCAGCGCTTTCCGCGCCGCCGCGGCGACCGCGATTTCGCTCCTCGCTTGACCATGATGCGGGCTAACGCCCGGTACCGCGCCCCGTTCCGAGCCTTGCATGGGGTCGCGTTCGGATTAAGGTTCTGCCTGATCAGGGTCAGGAATGCGTCTTATGAATGTGCCGACTGCGAATATCGCCGCCGATGCGCCGGTCCTGCTGAGAGAGCGCGAGGAGGACGTCGCCATCCTTGTCCTCAACCGGCCGGATGCCCGCAATAGCCTGTCGGAAGCGATGTTGATTGCGTTGTCGAGCGCGCTGGGAGACGTCGCAGCCGACAGAACTGTTCGCGCAGTCGTACTTGCCGCCAACGGCCCCGCGTTCTGCGCCGGGCATGACCTCAAGGAGCTCACCAGCCGTCGCAGTGACGCAGATGGCGGCCGCGGTTATTTCGATCGCATCATGACGACGTGCAGCGACATGATGCAGCAGATCGTGAACCTGCCCCAGCCGATCATCGCCGCGGTGCAGGGTATGGCGACCGCCGCAGGCTGTCAGCTGGTGGCGAGTTGCGATCTTGCCGTCGCCTCCCGCCAGGCAAGATTTGCGACGCCCGGAGTCGACATAGGGCTGTTCTGCTCGACACCGATGGTCGCGCTGTCGCGCAATGTATCCCGCAAGCATGCGATGGAAATGTTGCTGACCGGGGACGCCGCGTCCGCTGACGACGCGTACCGCATAGGATTGGTCAACCGCGTCGTCGATATCGGTACCGAACGCGAGGAAGCGCTGGCCTTCGCGCGAAAGATTGCTGAAAAATCCAGTCACGTCGTAAAAATTGGTAAAGAGGGTTTCTATCGGCAGGCGGAAATGAGCCTGGCCGACGCCTACCGGTATGTTTCGGAAATCATGGTGGAAAACCTGATGGCGCGCGACGCGGAAGAAGGGTTGAAGGCATTCATCGATAAGCGCGAGCCAAAATGGGAGGACCGCTGAGCCCTGCTCGTCAGCTCATTGCGTCTTTGTCAAATCATAAAATGCTGAGAGCCACCGCGGGGACGATGGCTCTCTCTGATTGTCCAGCCCAATTCAGCCGTCGTGCCTCAGGCGATCAGCGAAGCAGTCTCGGGGACTTCGCGCTGCTCTTCTTCGCCGGCAGGCCGTCCGGTGCTTGGCAATTGCAACACGATTGCGTATTGGCCCTCGCAAAGGTCGGTGACCAGCACGATCTTTCCATCCGGGAACTCGAGCGCATCGTGATGCGCCGCCGGCCGATTGAGGTTGACCTGGCGGAAGCGAGCCACCTTGTGCGGTGATTTCCGGGTGGGCAAGAAACGGAACGAAGCGTCGCATTCTACTTCTTTTTCGAATGCCAGCTCAGTCCCGGGCAACAGGCACACGGCTACGCGCGGCTGACTGGGATCACAGAAGCCGCGCGTGATGGCATTTGGAAATTGAGTTGAGACCAGCTTATCCCCGACCTTGGCGGGTCGGGATGCTACGTCGTGAAGACTGTAGTCACACATAGAACGCCTCCTGTTTGTGCACAACCTAGGCGGCGCCCCTCAGCCTTCGGATCGCAGCAGACGAGCATGACCAACTTATGTCGCCGTCACCGCAATCCTGCCCAAATCAAAATATGCGCGGCCCTACCGTGAGCAACAGCGAAAGCCTATCTTTGTTCCTCAGCGGCGGCGGCGACGGGCAGATGAATAATTCAAGCCGGGTTTTCACAGAGGCGGCATTGAAGGCGCAGGCAGAGCGCGGCTCGGCCAAGGCCTACGAACGGCGCGTGGCCGAGGGATTTCCCGACCGGATCACGGCCGAGCTCGCGACATTTATTGCCGAACAGGATACCGCATTTTTGGCCACGGCAACAGCGGACGGCGCGCCCTATCTGCAGCACCGCGGCGGGCCGAAGGGCTTTATCAAAGTCATCGACGATCGCACGATCGGTTTTGCCGATTACCGGGGCAATAGGCAGTACATTACACTTGCGAATCTTTCCGAAAACGATCGCGCATTCCTGTTCCTGCTCGATCCGGCGCGGCGTCAACGGATCAAGCTTTGGGGCCGCGCCCGCGTAATCGAGGATAATCCTGCCCTTCTCGAGCGTCTTTTCGATAAAGGCTATCGAGCCCGACCCGAGCGAGCTATCCTGTTCACCGTCGAGGCATGGGATGTGAATTGCTCCTCGCATATCGTGACCCGATTTACCGAGGCCGAAATCGGCGAGGCGCTTGCCGCCGTACAATCAAAGATCGCAGAGCTGGAAGCGGAAAACGCTCGTTTGCGCGCAGCCCTCGCAAGACAACAAGAATGAACCACGACGCCTACGACGACGCCTATATCCACGGCATCCTTGATACGGTGAAGACCATCGCAATGGTCGGAATCTCGCCGAAAGATAATCGGCCGAGCTTTTTTGCATTCAAATATTTGATGGAACGTGGATACCGCATGATCCCCGTCAACCCCGGCCAGGCCGGCGGCAGGATCCTCGGGCAAAAAGTTTATGCAAAATTATCCGATATCCCCGACCCCGTAGACATGGTCGATATCTTCCGGTCCTCCGAGCACGCGCTTCCGATCGTCAAGGAAGCATTGACACTCAATCCGAAGCCGCGGGTCGTGTGGATGCAGCTGACCGTGCGCAACGATGACGCGGCCAAGCTTGCGGAAGATGCGGGCCTGAAGGTCGTGATGAATCGGTGTCCGAAAATCGAATATGGCCGCCTTTCGTCGGAAATTTCCTGGATGGGCGTGAACTCGCGAACGCTGTCCTCAAAGCGTGCACAAACCCTGGGCAAAGGCGTGCAGCGCATGCGTCTCGGCCCCGTGGGGGACAAAGAACGCCACTAAACGGCCTGCAGGGGCGGACACTGGCTTGACGGCACGACTGTCCAGCCCCACTAATCCCGGCACAAAATGAACCTGAACAGGCCCACAGCTTCTAATTGAATCGGGGGATCCATGGCCGACGCCGAACGCACTCCGGGATTTGCAACGCTGTCCATTCACGCCGGCGCCAAGCCTGATCCGACCACCGGCGCGCGGGTGACGCCGATCTATCAGACCACATCGTTTGTGTTCGATGATGTCGACCACGCAGCGGCGCTGTTCGGTCTGCAAACCTTCGGCAACATCTATACCCGCATCGGCAATCCGACCTGCGCCGTATTGGAAGAGCGCGTCGCGGCGCTTGAAGGCGGCACGGCCGGCCTCGCGATCGCTTCCGGTCACGCCGCGCAAGTGGTTATCATGCACGCACTCATGACGCCGGGGGACGAACTCGTCGCGTCAAAAAAGCTTTATGGCGGGTCAATCAACCAGTTCAACCACTCCTACAAGAATTTCGGCTGGAATGTCGTATGGGCCGACCCCGACGATCTGAGTTCTTTCGAAAAAGCAGTGACGCCGAAAACCAAATGCATTTTCATTGAATCGATCGCGAACCCGGGCGGCATCATCACCGATATCGAGGCGATCGCGAAAATTGCGCGCAAGGCCCGTGTCCCGCTCGTCGTCGACAACACGCTGGCAACGCCCTATCTGTGCAAGCCGATCGACTACGGCGCCGACATCATCGTGCATTCGCTCACGAAATTTCTTGGCGGCCACGGCAACTCGATCGGCGGGCTGATCGTCGACGGCGGCACTTTCGATTGGTCGCGCGACAAAAGATATCCGATGCTTTCGGAGCCGCGCCCCGAATATCAGGGCATTATCCTTCACGAAACGTTCGGCAACTTTGCCTTCGCGATTGCCTGCCGCGTGCTCGGCCTGCGCGATCTTGGGCCGGCCTTGTCCCCGTTCAACGCCTTTCTGATCCTGACCGGCATCGAAACCCTGCCGTTGCGCATGCAGCGTCACTGCGACAACACACTCGCGGTCGCCGAATGGCTGTCGAAGCGAGCGGAAGTGGCGTGGGTGAGCTACCCCGGCCTTCGCAATGACAAATATCATTCGATGGCAAAAAAATATTGCCCGAACGGCTGCGGCGCTGTGTTCACCTTCGGCCTGAAGGGCGGTTACGACGCAGGCGTCAAGCTCGTGTCGAACGTAAAGCTGTTCTCGCACCTCGCCAATATCGGCGATACGCGGTCCCTCATCATTCACCCGGCTTCGACAACGCATCGGCAGTTATCGGATGCCCAAAAGGTTCAGGCCGGGGCCGGGCCTGACGTTGTGCGGCTATCGGTGGGACTCGAGGACGTCGAGGATCTGGTCGCCGATCTCGAAGAGGGCTTGACGGCGGCATGAGGCGCTACACGAGCCGCTACGTCTTCCCCAGCGTGCGTTCGACATAATCGCGTATGTGCGCGAGCGTTGCGGGGGCGGTCCAGATTTCCGCCACGGCCTCGTCGGTGGCTTTACCGCTGGCTTGCAGGCGTTCGGCGACCGGCTGACGAATTTGCATTTTCGTTTGCGCGAAGGCCGCCGGCGAAAGCAAAGAAAGCTCCCGCGCAACCGCTACGGCATCCTCGATCAGGTCCTCCGGCTCCGCCACCTCGTCGACCCAGCCGCGCCGCAACGCGTCATCGGTCGCATAGGTCGCGCCGGAGAGCGTAAATTCCGCCAGGTACCGCGGCGGCACGGCGAGGCGCACGATTTCAAACGCGAGTGCCGGGAATGGCACGCCGACAAGTATTTCGGTCACACCGATGCGGCCGCTCTCGCGCGCCATGATCCGGCGATCGGCGCAACAGGCCAGCACGCAGCCGCCGGCAATGGCATGACCATTGATCGCGGCCACCACCGGCTTCGGGTGGAAAAATACTGCCTCATAAAGCCGATGGAGCGCGGGAAGAAACCGGCGAATGTAATCGGCGCCGCCTGTGCTCAACCGCTTGAGGTCGACGCCGGCGGAGAAAATCTTGCCCTGACCGGTCAGCACCACGGCCCTTAAGTCCGACCTGCGCAATTCGGCAAAGTGCCTCGCCAGCGCATCGCAGAGTTCGATGTCGAGCGCGTTGGCTTTGCCATGGGCGAGCGTCAGGACAGCAATGCCGTCAACGATTTCGCTTTTTATCATGCGCCCTGCTCCGCAGGCTTGGCATGTTGCGTGTAAATTATGGCGCGATGAGACAATCGCCCGGCGTGAACCACCGCGATCGTCAGCACAAGAATCGCAAGGACCTGATGTGCGAGCGCCAGTCCGAGCGGCGCCTGATAGAGCAGCGTCACGACACCGAGGCCCGCCTGCAATGTCACCCCGGCAGCCAAAAGCACGGCGCTCCCGCGAGCATGCGATGCGCGCCCGGTATCGAAGGCGTGCAGGACCGCAAGTACCCAGATCGCGTAGGCGACCATGCGGTGATTGAACTGCACCGTCAGCGTATTCTCGAACAAGTTGCGCCAGGCCGGCTGCAGAAACCATAACCTTTCCGGCGACGGCACGATGGCGTCATCGATTCTTGGCCACGTATTGTAGACAAGACCCGCATCAAGGCCCGCGACAAGTGCGCCAAGATAAATCTGCAACAACAACAGCAGTACAATAGCCAACGCGCCGGCGCGAACGCGCGCAGGGACGCCCCTGTGCGCCTGCGTTGTCAATTGCTGGGCCGTCCATAAGATCGCCGCGTAGATCGCGCTTGCCAGCGTAAGATGGAATGCGAGCCGATACTGCGAAACGCTCACGCCCTGCGTGAGACCGGACGAAACCATCCACCACCCGACCGCACCGAGTGCGGCGCCCGCGGCAAAAATCAGCCACAGGCGCGCGCGCAGGTTTGCGGGAATGACGCCTCGCCAGAGAAAAAACAGGAATGGCAGAAGAAAAACGACGCCGGTCAAACGCGCCAGCAGGCGATGCGACCATTCCCACCAATAGATGACTTTGAAAGCGTCCAGGTTCATGCCGCGGTTGAGTTCTTGGTATTGCGGGATCGTCTGGTATTTTGCGAATTCGGCCTGCCATGCCGTCTCCGAGAGCGGCGGCAGCACGCCCGTAACCGGCTTCCATTCGACGATAGACAGCCCCGACTCCGTCAAGCGCGTCGCGCCGCCAACGATCAGAGTCAAAAAGATCATTGCAGCCGCCGCGAACAGCCAGAGCTGCACGGCGCGCAGATCGATTTTTGACGCTTTGGCGGTCTCGGCCATGAGTGCTTGCTTTCAGGAGGTGGCGCGGACCATATAGTCATGTCCTCGCCTCCGCAAACCGGCGCGACGAAGAGCCACCATGTCCATCCGTGCGCGCAAATTCGTTGGTACCATTGCCCTGCTTCTGCTCGTCACGGTGTGGGCCCTGCTGGCCATGGCGCTTGCGCAATCCGTGTTGACGGACATCAACGGTTTTGTGGCGGCAATTTATTACATCGTTGCCGGGCTTGGATGGGTTCTGCCGGCGATGCCCCTCATCAGCTGGATGGCCCGCCCCGACCGCGCGTAGCTGGGGTGGGTTCCCACCTGCGCGGGGACGAATGGAGCAAAGTATGACACCTTCTCCGTTCATCCCCGCGAACGAAGGGATCCAGCGAAGGGCTGCGTCAGAAATCAAGCAAGCCTGGGTCCCCGCTTACGCGGGGACGAACGGAGGGAAAGTACGACGCCCCTTCTCCGTTCATCCCCGCGAACGCGGGGATCCAGCGAAAAGGGCTGCGTCAGAAATCAAGCAAGCCTGGGTCCCCGCTTGCGCGGGGACGAACGGAGATGGCTATGAGCGCGACCCCAGCGGCGTCATGCCCGCGCATAGCCGTCCGAAGGACGGCGTGCTTTCGCACGCCTATGTCGCGGGCCACGTCTTTACCACCTTGCACACACCAAGTCGTGGATGGCCGGGACGAGCCCGGCCATGACCCGTGTGGAGAGGACTACCTGAACAGCGGCGCTTGTGGCTTTTCCGCGTCCTCGAGCAACTGACGCGCCAGTGTGGCGTAAGGCGTGCCGGGCGCGGTATTGACCACATCGGTCAGGATCTCGCGCGCCGCCTCGCGGTCACCGCTGCGGTTGAGCGCGATCGCGAGGAATGTCCGCGCAGCGTCGGTGGGCGGCAATGCGCGCAGAGTTCTGACCGCTCCGTCGATGTCTCCGCGCGCGAGGTTGACGAGCGCGCCACCGATATGTCCGGCCTCCTGCGTCGGACGCGTCGCCCGCACCGCCGCAAAAATCGGCGCGGCTTTGTCGCTCAGCCCATAGGATACGGCGAGAAATCCGAGATCGACGAGAGTGCGCACGTCATCCGGTTTGAGCTCAAGCACTGTTTTCCTCCTATCGGAATGCAGGTGTCAGGAAAAGTGAAGAATCAGGAGAATGCGCTGCGCGGCCCGCAGATCCTCGGCGAATTCCAGGCGTTTGCGCGCGATGCGCGCGCCCAACGCCAGCAGCGACTGCGCGGCCTTGCGATTGCCGCGCTCGAGCTCGCAGAAGCCCGCGATGCAATAGGCGCGAGGATGTTTCTCCGGCAGGTTCAAGCATGCGGTCGCCAGCGTCAGCGCCTCGCCGAATTGACCAAGACGCACGCCGCAAAGCGCGAGGCCCGACAGCACCTCGGCCTGCTGTTTTTCAAGATGGAGCAGCGTGGCAAACAGCGCCGCCGCGCGTTCGATATGGCCGCTTTGGAAACCCTCGACAGCCAGATCGTGAATGAACGGCGCAACCCAGCGAGTGTCGGCATTTGCCGAGGTTTGGGCAGAATTTCCGCCGCTGCGCCGTTCGCCGATGGCCGCCTCGATATCGGCTAATCCCTGTTCGGCCCATGCATCGGCCGCCAGAGTCAGAATTGCTTTTGCAACCGGGTCACCAGTTGCAAGCCGGCGCTCGAATTCGGCGCCTGCCGCACGGACACAGGACATCACGTGGGCGGCATCGGCGGCCTGCGTAAAACGCGATTCTCCGGCAGATGGGACGGCTGTGGTTCGCGGGGTCAGAAGCCCCAGCATGATTTCGATGTCTTGGGCTTCCAATGGAAAGTCCTCGGCCGAGACAGGCGAGTCAGACTGCGTGAGGTGCCGGTTTTCTTAACACGCGCCTATCGGCACGTAACCGAAACAATCTTTGCCACGGTGTAACCTGGATGACACCTTGGCGCGCCCTTCCCGACTAGGCTGAGTCGAAGCGGCCTCCGCCGAACGCAGGAGGTCGATTCCTCACATGACGCGCGCAGCGGGACTTAAACACAAAAGGACGCTGAGGATGGACAACGCCGGCGCAGCGTCGATCGCTGAGTCGCCCATCGAGTTGACCATCGACTGGCCGCTCTCGGCTGAAAGCGAGAGATGGCGCACGGTGCTCACGCACTTTCGCAACTATCTGCAAAAAATATGCGAGAGCGAACTTGTCGGTGCGGATCAGGAAGCCCAGCGCATCATCGTCGGCATGCTCCATTGCCGCACCATGACTGAGGTCGACGCACAGATGGATCGGCTCATCGTCAGGTGCGGCGAATTGCTTGCCGCCCGGACCGGCGACAGCACCGATTTGGCCCGCCTGTTCGGCCGCGCACGCGAACGTGGCCGCGCCGCCTTCGCCAGCAGCGGCAAACGGCACAATTTCGCCGCCGCTGACGAAGTGCCGCGGCGCACATTCATCAGGTCCTAGTGCATCGAGACAGGACATCCGAAGGAAAATCAAATGTCGAATTTCTGGGACACCGTCTTTCAGCCGCCGACCACGGGCGAAACGCTTCCGCCTCCTCTGAACGATCCGTTCGGACATCTTCTCGGCACCAGCGCCGGCCTCGACACATCGGTCAACGATGCCGGCGCTGAGGCTGTTTTTCCGGCGCTCAGTCCCGACCCGAATTCGCCGAACAGCCTCATCGCAAGGGCGGGCAAGCCCAATGGTTTCGACACGCCCGCAGCGGCGCTCTCCCCCAATGTCTTCGCCATCTGGCACAGCGCGTATCAGGCTGAATACATCAACGCGCACAAGGGCGAGTTGGACGGCAATGGCATTCTCACCATCGGCACCCCGCCTGCCGCGATCCATGTGACGCTCTCGGCCGATCAGAGCAAAGTCTACATTCTCGAGTCTCTGCAGAAGGCCGATTTCGCCAAGATGGCGTTGACCGACCAACTGCGCATCGCGCAGACCCAGACTTTTGTCGATTTCCTGCGGCCGCAATTCGGATTATCAAACAACCCCGCCGACGCGCTCAACGCGATTCAGGCGCTGAAAAACGCGATCAACGACACGACCGGCAATGCCGGCTTTGTAGCGCCAGAAGACAAACAGGTGTTCCTGGATGAGCTGACCATTATCCAGACCCAGGTGCAGACAATGGGGGTCTTCTCGCTGGGGGACATCAATGCGTCGCTCAATGCGGTCAACGAGCGCTTCGATCGCGTGGCCGCGTTTGCAAAGGCTGCCGCTACGCCGGTAACCCCTGCATCTTTTAACCGGCCTCAGGCTCCTCCTCCTAACGACCACATCGATACGCAATTCATGAACGTGATCAGCCTCCAAAGTGGTGCGGTGGGGAAGGCGCGGCTAAGCTTCATGAACGCGGAGAAGCAGAACCCCACATCGTCACGATGATGGGGCAACCCTTTCGTTTCAGGGAGCAGCCTGCCCGTCTCACGCTTGATCGCTTCGCACAGACGCGTCTTCGCACTTTCAACGCCCAGCTGGGCGCGACTGGCGTCAGCTCTACTCGCGCGTGCCACGTTGAGTTTTGAGCTTGCTGCGTCAAGATCCTCGAGCGCTTGCTTGATTTTGGAAAGATTAAGTCGAATGGTCTGTATGTCGTACCTGGCTTGCGCGATCCAGCTGTTGACTTCGATATTGCCGTCGCCAACGATATTTTGAAGTCTCGCCAGATCATCTGTGGTCAAGAGGTCCATGTCGCTCGCGCAGTGACTCATCACGGCTGCAAATAGAGTCTCGTCGAGCTTTGGCTCAACTGTCCGCATTTTCTTCAGGAGATCCTTGAGCCGGTCGAACCGTTGGATTTTCACCTGTTCGGCAGGCAAGGACCGTTCCTCCGGGCGGCGTCCCGTCACAAAGTCTGATGCCTCCGCGGTCGTCTCGTCCTTTTCCCGCTTCTGCGCGTCGGTGAGGTCGCCCTTCGACATCGCTTCGCTCACGTTGCTCAGCCCGAGGAGCACCCGGTCCTCCTGGTTGGCGCGATTAGCGTTCAGGATAACGCGGTTCTTCCAGCCCGAAGATTGAAAAGCGATCTGCTCTTCGGCCCGCCTCACGTCAGCGGGATTACTGGCTATCTCCCCGGCCGGCGTCGCGTCAGCGGGATCGCGCGCCTGCGGCGAGAAGGCACTGGGAGCGGACAGTCTTTCCGCTTCGGCCTTGAGGGCTTCACGAAGTTTCAGCAGCTTTTCTTGGTGGCGAAACGATGCCGCCGCCTCGGCTTTTTCGAGAAGCTCCGGCGGCGCATTGAGTGCGCCCAGTGTCGATTGTGGCGGAATTCTCCTAAGTGCACGCGCATGTTCGTCCTGCGCATTTTTGAGATCCTGCCACGCTTTCTCAAGTTCGGTGTAGGCCTGGTCGATCGCCGCAAGACGAAGCTGGGGCTTTGCCGGCGGCCCGGCGATCTGCGGCGCGCTCGTTTGCGCAGGCGATACCGGAGCTTTGGACCAAGTATCTTTCCCGGCCGCGAGTCCGGGCGCCGGTGCTTTTGGCCGCTGCTGCACCGGCGCACGATCGCTTTGGGCATCCGCCACGACGGGCGTAACATGGGCACCGTGCGTCAGCGGCTTGGCCGCGGGTTCACTCACATCCATTGGACAGATTCTTCATGTGTTTTTCAGTGCGGCTCTGGAGATGCGTCTGGTGTACCCAATCGATGGACGTCAGATTGTGCCAAATGTGACACGGGCGACGTTTTGCTCTCCAAGACGTCATGCGTTGGGCGACGCCACACGTTCACCACCGGTGCAGGATTTCCACGATCGCCGCCAGCGCGCCGGCGATCGCGGCGACGTGGGACAGCATCTTCAGAATCCGAAGGCTCGGTTGCGCGCTGGATCGATCACCCTCCGAAGATCCGACATTGCACGTCTGATTGACCTCAATGCGCAGCATTGAGCCCATTCGCTTGTCCTTGACCTGATGGCGCATCGTTTCCGACTCCTTGCGCCATTGTCTCCCTCCAACGCGCTGTTGACAATATTCCTATAGGATAATATCCCTATAGTTGCCGGGAACCACGCGCACGCGAGGCGGTTGTGCGGGTTCCCCACCCCGTCCCCCTGCTACCGAATTGATTTTCTTTTAATCGCCGCCGGCCGCAGTGCGGCGCTACCATGCGAGGCCATAGGGGGCGTCCGATTTAAGACACGAGGAGCACGACCATGAAAAAAACTGTCGTCGCGGCCCTGTTGCTTGCTGCGCTGCCGGCCGTCGCGTCGGCGATGGACAAGATGGCCGTTCAGCCCGACGCATTGAAATGGGGAGCCGCGCCGGCGTCCCTGCCGCCGGGCGCACAGATCGCGGTGCTGACCGGGGACCCCGGCAAGGATGGACCCTATGTCGTCCGCGTCAGGCTTCCGGCCGGCTACAAGATCGCTCCGCATACGCATCCAACCGCCGAGAATGTCACCGTGCTGTCCGGCACCTTCCATATTGCGATGGGCGAGAAGTTCGACCCGAAGAAAGGCGAAGCCGTGCGCGCGGGCGGCTTCTTCACCGCGGAAAAGGACATGCAGCATTATGGCTGGACCACGCGTCCTGCGGTGATCCAGATCCATGGCATGGGGCCGTTCGCGATCAACTATGTCAATCCGAACGACGATCCGCGCAACGCCAAGCCGACGGCGAAGAAGCAGTAGGCAGGCACACAGTCCATTTCCCGTTCATCCCCGCGAAAAGCGGGGATCCAGCATAAAGTGCCCGATCTCACCAAAGCTGGGTCCCCGCGTGCGCGGGGACGAACGGGTGGAGCGTCTTTCGTCATGCCCGGCTTTATGCCGGGCATCCACGTCTTCACTGACTTTGCGCCGTCAAAGACGTAGATGGCCGGGACATAGGCATGCGAAAGCACGCCGTCCTTCGCACGGCTATGCCCGGCCATGACAACGAGACCTGGGTCCCCGCTTTCGCGGGGACGAACGGATGTAAACCACCCGTCATGCCCGCACTTGTCCCGGACATGACGACAAAGACCTACGCCGCCTGTGCGCCCAGTTCCTTGTCCTTGGCTTCAGCGCGCTGCGCCGCCGGGCGGGCCGCAATCCGCGCGGCATAGTCGACGAATTCCTTCCGCTCGGGGACCATCTTGAAGATCATGCCCCAGCGAATATTCGCGCCGATCACGACGTCGGCCGCGGTGAATTGATCGCCCATCAGCCAGGGGCCTTTCTCGACCGCCTTCGCCAAGACATTCATGGTCGTATCAAAATCGCCGTAGCCGAGCGTGGTGCGCCGCGCCTCTTCCTTGCGTGGCATGGCGCGATCGATCACGGCCGGTTCGAGGCAGCCCGGCCCGAAGAAAAGCCATTTCAGATAGACGCCGCGTCTCGGCGTGCCGATCGGCACGTTCAGTTTCTTTGCGGGAAATTCGTCGGCGAGATAGGTGCAGATCGCCGCCAATTCCGTAATCACCGTGTCGCCATGCTTGAGCGCAGGGACCTTGCCCATGGGATTGATGGCGAGATAATCCGGTTTCAGGTTCTCGCCCGCGCTCAGCCTGAGAAGCTTGATGTCGTATGGCTCGCCGAGTTCTTCCAGCATCCAGAGAACAACGGACGAGCGGGACGGCGAAGCGTGATAGAGGGTGAGATTGGCCATGGAACACCTTGCAAAAGTTGCGGCTGAACCAACTTACGGCTAGACGACGATTGTGCGCAGACCGTGACAGAGAACCGCAACATGGCCAATCAAGTTCGCGACAACCCCGAGCGTCAACGCTTCGAGCTCGAAGCCGACGGTCATGTCGCATTTTCAAATTATAGGCGCACCGGCAATGTGCTCACGATCCTGCATACGGAAGTGCCAAAAGCGCTCGAAGGGCGCGGCATCGGATCATCGTTGACAAAAGGCGTGCTCGACATCGCCCGCAGCCAGGGCCTGAAGGTCAAGGCAGAGTGCCCGTTCGCCAAAGGCTACATCGAACGGCACCCGGAATACGCCGACTTGCGGCCGTAATCGCCGAAGACCCCCGTTTTTTCGACGCCGAAAGCGCGATTTTCCCGAACACACCTAACGCAATATTTACCGCGCGGTACGACATTCCGGCATGTCGTGACGGAGCCTCGCGTTGGATTTCTCGGCCGGAATCGCATTTGTCTTCGGTCAGCTTGGCAAGCTCTTGGTCTCGCCGGGTTCGCATTTTTCGCTGACCTCGCTTGCCTGTGCGCTGCTGATTGCCACGGCGTTCTTTGTCTGGCAGCGCGTGCGCCGGCGCCGTCGCGTACGGGCAGGAACAATCCTGCGCGCGCTCTTTCCCAAACGCATCCTGCGCAGCCGCTCGAACGAGGCCGATATCGGCTATTTGTTTTTCAACGTGTTCGTATACGGAGTGATGTTCGGCTGGGCGGTGCTGTCCTATCAGTTCATCTCGAACGGGGTCATTGCGGGACTGGTTGCGGCCTTCGGTCCGGTTTCGCCATCGACACTGCCGCTTTACGTGACCCGCTCCGTCATCACGGTCATGCTGTTTCTCGCCTATGAGCTGGGCTACTGGTTCAATCACTGGCTCAGTCACAAGGTGCCGCTGCTGTGGGAATTCCACAAGGTGCATCACAACGCGGAAGTGCTGACGCCGCTCACGAATTTCCGCGTGCACCCGGTCTACACCTGGGTCTTCACCAACATCCTCGCCTTCTCGGCGGCGGTCGCCAACGGCTTGGGCAATTACATGTTCGGGGAAACCGCATACCAATATGCGCTCTCCGACACCAACATCATCCTGGTTCTCTTCATTCATGCGTACGTGCACCTGCAGCATTCCCACATGTGGATCGCATTCCGCGGCGTGCTCGGGCGCATCTTCGTCAGTCCGGCGCACCATCAGGTGCATCATTCGTCCAATCCGAAGCACTTCAACAAGAACTTCGGCTCCTGCCTGGCGCTGTGGGACTGGATGTTCGGCACGCTCTACGTGCCCGAAAAAGAACGCGAGCCCCTCACCTTCGGGTTCCCGGATCAGCCGAATGCCCACACTGTGAAGGGCGAACTGGTCGATCCGTTCGGCAATGCCGCGGCCCATCTGAAGCCGCTATGGCAGAAGCGCAATGCGGACATCCCCGGCGTGCCTGTTGCGGAGCGCAAGCAGGCCTAGTTAATTGCGCCGGTGCGCAAGCGTATCGTCATCGTCAGCGACAAGATGCAGAAGGGCTACCGCTACGTGCTGAGTGCGCCGGCGGGGCGTCGCTTTGACCCGGAATTCAAGCCGCAACTGACTCCTGCCCAAATGCTCAAGCTCGGCGTGTTCGGCGGCAAGTACATGACCGACTGCGCTCGCGAATTTCCCAAGAGCTGGTTTGCCGGCGCAAAGCAGTCGCCGCGAGGCCGCAATCCGGCCTGCAATTTTTTCGGCGTCGATGCGAGCCAGCCGCTGTCGGAATGGAAACGCAAAGGGTGGATCTTTCCGGACGATCCGCGTGGCTGGTTTCAATGGTATTGCCGCTATTACGTGGGTCGCCGCCTCCCCGACGAGGACTGCAGGCAGATTAAGCGCTGGAAGGCGATCCGCCGCCATGTTCGGCAGTTGCAGAAATATTGCGAGCCCGGCGACCTGCTCTGCCGTCCCCGACAGCGGCAGGCGCTCCTGCACTGGGCCTACGACAGCCGCAAGATTTGATGCGCTAGAGCCCGCAGTAAGACCTATTCCGCCGCGACCGGACGCCGACTGACGGTGCGCCTGCTCCATCGCGCCCGTACCGCATCGACGGCGGCGACGGCCAGCCCGGCGGCAAGCATCTGCCAACCGGGCCTGATGCCGACATCGAAATTGAATATCGTCTCCAGCACACGCAGCGGGGAGACACCAAAGGCCAACCCGATGCCGATCGCCTCGCCGAGAAAAGTAGCGACAGACACCGCGATCGCGAGCGCGACCAGACTCAGGGTGGACAGCTGGCTCACATCCTGCCACCACGCAACCACACGGTAAGCAATCAGCCAAAAGAACAGACCGGCCGCGAAAGTCGGCACGGTGACGTCCGCTTTTGTCTGCTGGAAGTAGTGGATGAGCGCCAGCAAGGCGATCGCGTAAATCGCCTGATGCAGGCGGCGCCAGCGCAATGCGCCCAGCCGGCGCACCATGCCATCGGTCGAGGTTGCAGCCAGCACAGCGAGCCCGATCCAGGCCGCGGCCCCCACGATCAGATAAACGCGATGCGTGATTTCATGAATGAATTTTGCAGGGTTGTAGCTTTGGTCGGCAAAAAACAGGGCGAGATGCGTCGCTATGTAGCAGAACGTGCCGACGCCAAGCATTCGTCGTACATCGATCAGGCTGCCGTAGCGCAGGATGTGCCGGAAAGGCGTCACCGCCAGCGTCAACCCGAGAAACACGAGCGCCCAAAAACCCGCGCGATGAATCAGTTCGTTGAGCGGACGCGCGCCGTGCGCGATTTCGCTCGCCTCGACAACGGCTTTGACGAGCGGCATCAGCAAAAGGGCGAGTGTCGCAACACGGAGTGCGGATAGATATCCGCGTCGATCGCGCCAAATTTGCCAGCTTGCCCTCCTCACGCGGTCGTTTCCCCTCGATTTTGCGTTTGTTTGCCGGCCATAAGACATCCACAATTTACCCGTTCGATACTCACTTTCGTGTTAGCATTTTACGGTTGGCTCGATTCGCTACAATCAAGCGGTTGCGGAAGCATAAGCAAAGAAAGTTGCCGCCTAGGAACAACATAAAGGGCGGACAACCTTAAGGGAGAAGGAGGAGCAGTCCAGGACGCCACAGTAACGCTGCGCCGGGGGATTTACATGGAGGCCACCGATGTCGCGATCTCTGGTCCACTTACTGCTTGTACCGGCATTTCTTGTTGCTTCGCCCGTGTTTGCGCACGACAACTGGGTCAATCGGGGTGCATATAAAAACAGCGCCGGCGAATGGTGCTGCGGCGCCTATGACTGCAAAAGCTATATCCGCGCATCATCGACCTCGAACGGCTGGATGATCGATGGGGAGCTGGTCCCGTTCGACGAAGCGATGCCCGTTCCACCGCCCGACGGCCAAGTTACGATTTGCCGCCGGCCCGACGGGTCGCGTCGCTGCGTGTTCGGTTTGAAACCGGGGCTTTAGGAAAACTCGTGATTTGATGTTGCGCCCGCGTCAGATTTGACGCGGGCCAGAAAGCTTTTGCCAGTCGGTCAGCCGTCCCGGCCGGACTCCGTCGTTCCGCCCACGATCAATCCGATGATGGTGGCGGCTCCAAGAAGAATAAGCGCAGCTCCGACATGGTCGCCGGCCGCAAGGCTCGCGGTGCCGGCGAGGACAATTGCGCAAAAGCCGAGCGACACGGCCCATAGACCGAGCCAGTTCTTCGCTTCACTCGACTCGCGTTCTTGTGCGCGCGCCTTTATGGGCAATTTTGTCGGCATGGTCATGCTCAGTCTTGCTGCGACCTGCTCCGCAATTTCTGCGCTTGCTTTTATTCAACGCCGGCTTGCTGTGCCGGTTCCCCCGCAGACCGTTCGTGCGCGTAGGTGCACTTTGCCGTTCAAATTCTGGGCAGCGGACGCCCGCCGGTTTCTTTCGTCGGCACTTTCACCCAGGCTTCTCCGTCAAGGACAACCTCGCTGCCCACGGAGCACGTGCACGCCAATCGCGCCCGGAATTTATCCGGCATCAGTTCGGCTACCAGAACTGTGACGTCCACCTTGTCGCCTATTTTCACGGGAGCGCGGAAATTCAGCGTTTGCGAAATATAGACCGCTCCCGGCCCCGGCAGTCGTGTGCCCAGCACTGCCGAGATCAGGCTCGCGGTATAGAGCCCGTGCGCAATGCGCGTGCCAAACGGCGTCTTGGCCGCAAAATGCTCGGACAAATGAATCGGGTTGCGATCGCCTGTCACTTCGGCAAATCCCACGACGTCGGAGGCGTCAATGACTTTGCTGAGCGTCTCTGTCATGCCGACTGAGAGATCCTCAAAATAAAGCATCCGTAGAGTCAGCATTTTCAATACCTGAATGTGCCCGCTGTGGCTCCCGATCTTCCCAAGAATGCGCTTTGGGAAGATTACCGGAAGAATTTACCCCCTAGTCTAGTGGAATGAATACAGCGAGAAGAACAGAAGATGAATCATTTCTTGCGAATGATCGATTGATCGGGGCAAGACGCAGATTGCCACCGTGTGCTGGGCGGGTTTGGGTTGGTATCAGAAGGGTCTTATGCGGCTAACCAGAAAAGCCAATTCCTGCGATCGTTACCTGCAGTCCCATTTGAAAGGTCTGGTTCGCGGGATTCTTTGCACGGGATCTTAGCCGCTCCTTCTTGAGCGAGCGCCTTGTTGTGAACGGAACTTGCTGTCTCTCTCATTGTCTCGGCCCATAGTCCCGACTGATTGTCGTCAGGATAGACCTGTCGTCGGGTCGCGCTGTGTCGACAATCACAAAAAAGGGCTTTTTCGGGCTGCACCTTGCGGGTTTCACGCGGCCAATCCTTCTTGGCCGGCCATAGGCAGGCAGCTGGCGAATGCCGAGAGCGGATGCAATCGCGACTTCTGGAGTGCTAGAGTAGTCTCGGAGAACGAAGTGAAGCTGGACATCTCACGTTCCCCTTCAATCCTGTAAAGGAGTAACAGATGGCCAACCACGTGCTGACGACGATCTTGCCCAAGCCGGAAACCTGGAAAAAATGGAGGAACGAAAACCGCACTCCATACCAGAGCGTGGTTAAGCACGATTGGGTCGCTACGGGTCGCATCGATTTCGCAACTCACCTAAACGGCGATGCCGCCGAAGAGGTGGATCAACCGAATGAATTCAAGTTGCTCGTTGAAGAGCGTAGAATCGTGGAAAGCATCGCTGGAAATGAAAACCTGGAAATTCAGTGGCGGCTCGCGACGCTAAAAGAGGCGAAAGCGGTCGTAACTCATTATCATAAATACTTGGCCGAGAACTCACTGCTCAAGACCGTGCCCGAGGAGACCGTGTCGCTGCCTTCGTCAAAAAGAGTTCAATAGCAATTATTCGAAAAGCTCTAGAAGAAGGCCGACAAACCGGGTCGGCCTTGTTCATTTTGTCAGAATGATCGCTAGGGTCCCGGGCAAAAATATAGCGCGGTGCAGTAATACATGGTGATGTTGGCCGCAGCCTTGTCCGCCCTGTTGGCCGCTGCAATCTCCAATGCCTCATCGGAAATACTGGACCAAAACGCTACAAACTCGGTCTGATCGCAATTATTTTCCATAGCGCCAACCCCCCTCTTTTCCGCTCAATCGCAAGCCTGCGATTTTATTGTTTTAGACGAAAGACTTTGACCCCTATGTGAGCCATCTCACAAGCTGTCCCGGCAAAGTCAACGGATTATGGTTTTCGGCAAAGCCACCACAATGAGCCGATCAGCGCCACATTGATCAACGCGAACGCCGTCAATGCGCCGATGGTCGCGCTTGCGCCCTTTGCCTCGAGCAGAAGCGCACCAACCGACGGGGCAAGCGCCTGCACGATCAGGCTCGGAAAAGCCAGCTTGCCCATCAGGCGCGGAAATCGCACTGGCCCGAACAGGGCGAGCGGCAAGGTGCCCCGGCCGATCCACGAAATTCCATAGCCCGCGCCATAAAGCAGGATCATGACAATGAGTGCCTGCCCGGCTTCAAACAGCAACAAAAGTCCGACGGCCATCAACGTGCAGGACGCAATCATCGTCCAGATCGGGTGATAGCGCTTGCCGAACAGGCTCTCGATCACGCGCGCGCCGACTTGCGCCGGTCCGAATATGGTGCCGAGGCTTACCGCTGTCGCGAAGTCAACGCCCCTGGCCTGCAGGAAAATCAGCAGATGAACGACGACGATCGAGCCGATCCCGGCCGCGATCGAGAGCACCAGCGCAAGCACACCGAAAATCAGGGCTTCATTATTTATCCGTGACGCATCGGCGGCCGCTGTTTGTGTGGTGTGCCGCTCTTCTACTTTGCGGGCGGGGCCCACAACCGCAGCCTGCAAAGGCAACATAACGAACAGGTGAATCGCCGCATAGATAAAGCAGGCGCTGCGCCAGCCGAACTGCTCGATCATGAAAGCGCTCAGCGGCCAACAGACCGTGCTGGCAAAGCCTCCGAACAGCGTGAGATTGGTGATCGGTCCGCGCGCCTCGCTGCCATACATGCGGCCAAGTGCGGCGAACACGGCGTCATAAAGGCCGCTGCCCATGCCGATGCCGATCAGCACCCACCCCGCCAGATAAATCGGCAGCGCCGGTGAAAAGCCGACGAGCGCGAGGCCCGCCGCGTAGAATAACGAACTCGCCATCAGCACAGGCCGTCCACCGTGGACATCGATAGTGCGGCCGACCTGCGGGGAAATCAGACCGGCCGTCAGCAAACCGATGGACGTGCCGCCAACGACAAAGCCAAGCGACCAACCGGTCTCGGCGACAATCGGCTCGGCAAACACCGCGGGGAAATAGAACGATGTCCCCCAAGCCAGGATTTGAGCGATCCCCAGCGCGGCGATGACAACGCGCCGATCAGGCGAGCGCGCCTCGGCGACCAAATCCAAATTGCGCAATCCTTAATTCGCTGGATCCATGCCTTTGGATTTCAGCACCGCGGCAGCTTCCGGCCCGGAAAATATCTTGATCAACGCCTGCGCCGCCTCTTTGTTTTGAGCGGAAGCGCTCAGGCCGGCGGCATAGGTCGTGGTGTTCTGGATTTCCTTCGGCAAGGGCCCTACGAGCACGGCGCCCTTGACGGGGACAATTTCACTGATCTGGTGCACGCCGAGCTCCGCCTCACCACTGACGATCAGGTCGGCCACGTAACCGCCTTTTTTGAGTTTCGCCTTGGGCCGGACCTGGTCCGCGATGTTGAGGCGCTCGAGCAGCTTGTCGACATATATTCCGCTCGAGCCACCGCTTGCCGGATCGATATACGCAACCGTTTTTGCCGCGAGCAGCGCATTCTTGAAAGCCTCGACGGTGCTAACATCCGGCTTGGGCGCTCCCTCCTTGACCACAACCCCGATGCCGACGGTGGCAAGGTTGGCTCGGGTGCCGGCAGCGATTTTGCCCTTGCCTGCAAGGTCGTCGACGATGGCGGGCGTGATCACCGCGACATCGAATGCTTCCCCACCCTCGATGCGCTTTTGCAGACCGCCTGCGGTGTCATTGTCGACAATGACTTTGGTGCCGGTCTGTTTTTCGAAGTCGGGCAACAATGCCACGACCACCTGCTTGAAGGCGCCGGCCGTCAGGACCTTGACCTCGCCGGCGGAACTTGCCTGGACCGGAAGCGACAGCGCCGCTATCAGCAAAAAAGCCCGCAAGGTATGCGATATCATGGGGCGTTCCTCCACGGACGGCTTTCACGCCGACCGATTCTGTTTGAATTAGCGCATGGTAAGTTGACAGGGAGCCGCGAAACCCGTCGCGAATCGAACGAAAATTGAATTTTTCCCTTATAAGGCTGGTTTTTAGTCATGCATTTTATGCTTAGCTGCACCGCAACATTGTCAGTTTTCATTGTCGGGAACATCCCTATGTTCCACACGAAACAACCGGCCGCTTTTGGCCGGAATTTCGACAAAGAAAGAGAACGATACCATGTTTGCCGCACTTGTCCGCTTCATCCAGGAATGGAAGCGCTATAACCAGAGCCTGAACGAATTGTCGCGCCTGGGCGACCGTGAGCTTGCCGACATCGGCATCAGCCGATCGGATATTGCCCGCGTTGCCTGGAACTCGGCCCATCGCGACTAAGTTCCACTTCGCGTTCAACTGAAAACGCCCGCGACAGTTCGCGGGCGTTTCGCTTTTTGCAAGGTTAGTCGAGAGTCTTCCAGCGCTCCAAGGGCATGACCTCCAGAGGTTGCCCATAGCCGACAGTCCAAGAATCGATCGACCACTTGGTGCCTGTCGCCTTTTCGACCAGCACGGCCGTCGCATGCGGGGGTCGCAGGTCGAACATGTGGCCCCGGGACTCCGGCACGTCGACATCGTGATGGCGCAGCAGGTTCAACTGGTCGAGGACGAGCAGCAGACTTGTGGTGTTGCGGCTGCTGTCGATGCAATCGAACTGCCGGATGTCGTACATGTATTTCATTCCGGCGCGCGCCACATGATTGACCGTGCCGGCCAGCGGGCCGACGCGCCGGTCGAACCAGGCCCCGGCTGCCGCGACAGCTTTTCGCTCCGCCGCCGCCGAGGATTTGCCGGCTGCCAGTAGCTGGGCGAGCTTGGCGCGATCATTGCCAGTGAGATCGAGTTCAGCCCGGTATTTGCATCCAAAGCCGTGGCAAACGAAGACGACGTTGGGCGTGGGCGGGGTTACCGGAAATCCCTCGTAGGCGGCGTTGACAACGCCAGGCCTGGTGGCCCCATTGGCGATCGACATCGCTGCCGCGACCGCAAAAAAGGTTGCAGCCCACACGTTTCCTCTCAAGTGCATCCCCTAGCCTCTTACTACCGTTGCAGCGCGCTGCCCCCGGGCCTAATGATCATCGAATGACAGCGAATGAAATACAACCCGTGCACGTCGTGGGTGGCGGCCTCGCCGGATCTGAGGCGGCCTGGCAGCTTGCGCATGCCGGCGTACCGGTCGTGCTCCACGAAATGCGGCCGCTGCGCGCGACACCGGTGCATAAAACCGACGGCTTCGCGGAACTGGTTTGCTCGAATTCGTTCCGCTCCGACGACAGCGAACACAACGCCGTCGGCCTTTTGCATGAGGAAATGCGGCGGCTTGGTTCGCTGGTCATGCGCGCTGCCGACGCAAACCAGGTACCGGCGGGTGGTGCACTGGCCGTGGACCGCGACGGCTTTTCCGGAGCGGTGTCGACGGCGCTCGCCAGCCATCCACGCATAACGGTTGAACGTGGCGAAATCTCCTGTCCCCCCGCCGATTGGGACAACGTCATCATTGCCACTGGCCCACTCACCTCGCCCGATCTCGCGAATGCAATCGGCAGTCTGACCGGAGAAACGCAACTCGCCTTTTTCGATGCTATTGCGCCGATCGTTTATCGCGACAGCATTGATCTGGCCAAGTCCTGGTTCCAATCCCGTTATGATAAATCAGGCCCCGGCGGCTCCGGCGCCGACTACATCAATTGCCCGCTGTCGCACGAACAATATGACGCTTTCGTTGCCGCATTGCTCGCCGGCGAGAAGACAAGCTTCCACGAGTGGGAAGCAAACACGCCCTATTTCGACGGCTGTCTGCCAATTGAGGTGATGGCCGAGCGCGGACCCGAAACACTGCGGCATGGGCCGATGAAGCCGTTCGGTCTTACCAATCAACATGATTCACTCAACAAGCCTTACGCAGTTGTCCAGCTCCGGCAGGACAACAGGCTCGGCACGTTGTTCAACATGGTTGGCTTCCAGACCAAGCTTAAACACGGCGAGCAGGTACGGATCTTCCGCACCATTCCCGGCCTGGAGCAGGCGGAATTTGCGCGTCTGGGCGGCCTTCACCGCAATACATTTCTGAATTCCCCCAAGTTGCTCGATCAGACATTGAGGCTGAGAGCTAAGAGCCGCTGGCGCTTCGCTGGCCAGATCACGGGCTGCGAGGGATACGTGGAATCTGCCGCCGTTGGCCTGTTGGCTGGTCGCTTTTCCGCCGCCGAGCGCCTCGGGCAATGCATCGCGCCGCCGCCCGCTACGACCGCGCACGGCGCCCTGCTTGCGCACATTACCGGCGGCCATATCGACACTATCGATGCCGGCCCTTCCGCGTTTCAGCCGATGAATGTGAATTTCGGCCTGTTTCCCCCGCTGCAGGAGATCCCTGCATTCGATCGGCACAGCAAGCTCGGCAGAACAACCGCAAAGGCCCTGGCGCGCAAAAAGTCGCTGACCTCGCGCGCGCTTGCCGATCTCGGGCGCTGGATGGCTGGAGAGCTGCCGGCGGCGGCAGCCGAATAGTTGCTCACGCGCCAATTCGCCGGAAGGACTTTGCCGCTCGCCAGATGCGCCACTGGCTTCGCCAGGGCGGTATTTGCGGCGGGCGGAACGGATCATAGTCAAGCCGTTCCATGTCCAATAGCCACTGCCGCAGCGGCGCCAAAGCCAAAAAGGCAGGTCGCACGATCGCGGGGATGCCCTCACCTGCCGCACCGACAACCGCAAGACTACGCCGCGCCCGCAAGCGCAACTCGGCCAAGATGGCACGCAGCTCGGGTGTGACCCGCATTGCAAATACGTCTTCCGCATCGACTTGATACTGCCGAAGCATCTCAAGCGGGATATAGAGCTGTCGGCGCGCCGCATGACGCGGCAGAAGACTGAGGATGCTTGCAATCGTTTGAGCGTCGCCAGCCGCCGCGAGGAACTCGGTGGTCGCCGGATCGAGCTTGCCAGCGAGTATCGCGGCGGACATTTCGACAATTGCGCCCGCGGTCCGCAATGCATAAGAGCGAAGCGCTTCCAGATCCGACATGGGCTCGTCGTAAAGATCGAACCGGTGTGCCTCGAGGAGATCCACGAGCTGTTCACCGGATAGACCTTGCTGGGCCAACCCTTCCATCACAGCGGCTGCAACCGGATTTCCCGCGGCTTCGCCGGAGCGCTCGCCCAGAAGCATCTCGCGCCACCATTGCAGGCGAATCTCGCCCGGCATGGGCTCGCGCGCGAGATCGCGCACGCGCGAGACCTCAACGTCGAAGGCATACAAGGCAAAAAGCGCGTCCCGCTTCGTCGCCGGCGCGAACAGCGTCGCCAGATAGCGGTCGCGATTGGACTCGCGTACCAGCGCCGCGCAATATTCGAAATGATCTTCCATCGGAGCAATCCAATGCGCCGACTAGTCGACTGCGATCAACCCCGCGCCCACGCGACGATTTTCTGCCAGCAGAATGTTGTAGGTTCGCACGGCTGCGCCTGTTGTCATGGTGTCGACAGAGAGCGCACATTCATGAAATTTCATTCGCATCTCTTCCGGCAATATCCATGGATCCCGTCCGACCCCTAACAGAAAAAAATCAAGATTTGCGGCCCGCTCAAAGGCAGTTGAAAGCGTTGCTTCCGTGAGATCGGTCACATCATGCACCGGCCAAGCCCAAATTCCGTCCGGAAAGCAAAGCAGCGAGCCGCGGTGCGACATCCCGGCGAAACGAAATCCCCCGTCACCGTAAGCGTCTATCGGCGCGGGGCGCGGCAGATGCGGGGCATCGGCGCGGTCGCCGAGTGCCATCTATTTCTTCCGGTCTGGCGCGGTGAGTGCGTCGCGGCCGGTACCGACGCCAAGATAGATCAGGATCGGCGAGGCGATGAACACCGACGTGTAGGTACCGACCAGGACGACGCCGAACATCATCGTGGCGGTAAAGCTATGAATTGCCTGGCCCCCAAACAGCAACAAAGCCAATAGCGCGAGAGACACGGTGACGTGGGTGATCACCGACCGCGAGAGCGTCTGATTGACCGAAGCGTTGAGCAAATCGGGCATCGGCATCTTGCGATATCGGCGAAGCATTTCCCGAATGCGGTCGTAAATGACCACCGTGTCATTCAACGAATAGCCCAGAATGGTCAGCAACGCCGCGATGCTCGTAAGGTCAAAGTCGATCTGCGTGATCGACATGAATCCGATGGTGAGCACAATGTCGTGGACGTTTGCGATCATCGCGCCGAGGGCAAACTGCCATTCGAACCGAAACCACAGATAAATCAGGATCGCGAAGATCGCGAGCATCAGGCCGACCACCCCGTAGGACAGCAACTCGCCGGACACGCGTGGACCCACGACTTCAACGCGCCGGTATTCGACCTCATTGCCGAGCGCTCCGCGCACCTTGGCGACGGCCTGTTGCTGGGCCACCTCCCCGCCCGGTTGCTCGGCGATGCGAATGAGCACATCGTTCGGCGCGCCGAACTGCTGCAATTGCACTTCGCCGAGCCCCAGCGCGCCGAGCGTCGCGCGCATTTTTGCAAGATCCGCGGGGCCCGTTTTCGACTGCACCTCGATCAGGGTGCCGCCCTTGAAATCGATGCCGAAATTCAGGCCATGGAAGAAATAGAGCGATATCGCCAGGATCGACAGCAACGCCGACATAGGAAAGCTGATGCGCCGAAAGCGCATGAAGTCGAACTTGGTGTCATCGGGGACGATGCGGAGCAGACGCACGGCACGATTCCTCAGATGGGCACACGTTGCGGACGCCGCCAGCGCACCCAATAGGCAACGATCAGCCGTGTCAGCGTGAATGCGGTGAAAACGGTTGTGAGAATGCCGATTCCCAGCGTGACGGCAAAGCCCCGCACGGGCCCGGTGCCAATGTAGAACAGCACGGCGGCCGCAATGAAGGTCGTGATGTTGGAGTCGAGGATCGTGGCGAGCGCCCGAGTAAAGCCGGCATCGATCGCATTAATCGGCGTTCGTCCGGCGCGCACTTCTTCCCGGATGCGTTCGTAGATCAACACGTTGGAATCGACTGCTATGCCGACCGTCAGCACGATGCCTGCGATGCCCGGTAGAGTAAGGGTCGCATTCAGCATCGACAATATGCCGAAGATCATCGCCACGTTGATTGCCACCGCAATATTGGCGAACAGCCCGAACAGGCCGTAGGTCACGAGCATGAAGGCGATCACCATCGCCGCGCCCACATAGGATGAGAGCTTGCCTTTGGCGATCGAGTCCTGGCCGAGGCCAGGGCCGACGGTGCGCTCCTCGATGATGGTCAGCGGCGCCGGCAAGGCGCCGGCGCGGAGGAGGATCGCGAGGTCGTTGGCGCTCTCGACCGTGAAACTGCCTGAAATCTGCCCCGACCCGCCGAGAATAGGCTCTCGAATGACCGGCGCCGATATGACCTGATTGTCGAGAATGATGGCGAACGGCTTGCCGACATTCTCCTGCGTAACCTGCGCGAACTTGCGCGCGCCCGACGTATTGAAGCGAAACGAAACAATTGGCTCGCTGGTGCGCTGATCGAAACCAGGTTGGGCGTCGGTGAGATCTCCGCCGGATACCAGGATTCGCTTCTCCACGAGATATGGGGTTTTCGGCTGGGTCGAGCTGTAAAGAATCTCATCGTCAGGCGGTATACGCCCTTGCGCCGCTTGTTCGGCAGGCAGCGAAACGTCGACCATGCGGAAATCGAGCTTCGCGGTTTTGCCGAGCAATTCTTTCAGGCGGGTCGGATCCTGCAAGCCGGGCACCTGCACAAGTATCCGATCGACTCCCTGCCGTTGGATCAATGGCTCGACGGTGCCGAGCTCGTTCACGCGGCGTTCGATGATCTGTATCGACTGCTCGACCGACTGGCGTATGCGCTCCGTTATGGCAGGCTCGGTGAGCGTCAGCCGCACCAGACTTCCGCCTTCCGTCGTTATGTCGAGGCTGCGCTGGCCGCTGCCGGCGCCGAGAATGCCGCCAATCGGCTGCGACAGCTCGCGCAATTTTTCCAGCGCCTGGTCGAAATTGCTGCCTTCACGAATGCGCACTTCGACGCTATTGCCGCGCACGACGAGGCCCGTGTAGCCCACACGCGCGTCGCGCAGCACCCGACGCACGTCGTCGCGCATCGCCTCGAGTTTCTCCTTGCGAACGGCATTGCTGTCGACTTCGAGCAGAATGTGAGATCCGCCCTGCAGATCGAGACCCAGGACCACGTGCCGCTGCGCCCACTTGGGCCAGCTCTGCACCATTTTTTCGGGCAGGAAATTGGGGACAGCGAACAGGCAGATGACGAGCGCCGTCAGCAAAATCGTCGCCGCCTTCCACCGCGTGAAATAAAGCATGATGTTCCGACTGCGGCTAAAAGGCCGCCAGCGTTCAGCTGGCTGCGGCCTCTTCCTTGACAGGTTCACCCTTGGCGCGAACGTCGGCCACCATCTGCCGCATCTGGCGGATGCGCACGTCGTCCGCGATTTCGATTTCGATCTGGTCGTCGTCGATTACCTTGGTGACCTTGCCGATAAGGCCACCGTTGGTGACGACGGTGTCGCCCCGCCGCACATTCTTCACCATGTCCTGATGCTGCTTCACGCGTTTCTGCTGCGGCCGCAGGATCAGAAAATACATGATCACGAAAATCAGCGCGAACGGCAGCAGCGACATCAGCATGCCGCCATCCCCGCCTGCACCGCCGAATATAGACCCTTGCGCAAACGCAGGCGTTATGAACATCGCAACCCTTTTCCCTGGTGATTTCCCGGCCGCCTGGGCGGCGCCTGAATTTCGCGCGGACTATAGCGGCCGCCCGTCCAATTGCAACGCCGCTTCACCCCTCAAAAGCCGCTATTTTCAACCATTTCCCTACGAGCCCGCTTGCGGGGCCAACGCGGCCCCGCTAAGAGCAGCGCGATTTCCTGGAAACAGCGATGGCCAAATCGAAGTCCAAATCGTCGCGGGGCTCCATGCGCAAACCAAAAGCCAGCAGCCGCCCAGAGGGGCAGGCGGACGCGTTCGACCGCATTGCAGCCGCGCTCGAGAGGCTCGCGCCGCAACGGTCGGTCCTGCCCGATCTCAGCGCCGCGGACGCCTTCATCTGGCATCCGGACGGACGGCTGTCGCCGGTTTCGCGCGTCAACCGCGTCGAGATGTCGCTGCTCAAGGGAATCGATCGGGTTCGCGATGTGCTGGTCGAAAACACCGAGCGCTTCGCCAAAGGCCTGCCTGCCAACAACGCGCTTTTGTGGGGCGCCCGCGGAATGGGCAAATCATCACTGGTCAAGGCGGCGCATGCCGGCGTGAATGCGGCCTTCGCACGCAAGGCAAGCAATGGGCCCCTGAAGCTTATTGAGATCCATCGCGAGGACATCGACAGCCTCCCCGCGTTGATGGCCCTCACGCGTGGCTCCTCGCACCGCTTCATCGTGTTCTGCGACGACCTGTCGTTCGATGCAGAGGACACCACCTACAAATCGCTCAAGGCGGTGCTCGAAGGCGGGATCGAAGGCCGCCCGGATAACGTGATCTTTTATGCGACCTCGAACCGACGCCACCTGATGTCACGCGACATGATGGAGAACGAACGTTCAACGGCCATCAACCCGGGCGAGACGGTGGAGGAAAAGGTGTCGCTATCGGATCGGTTCGGTCTTTGGCTCGGCTTCCATCGCTGCAGCCAGGACGAATATCTGGCGATGGTCGACGGTTACGTCGCGCACTACAAAATTCCGGCCCGCGACGAAGCGCTGCATCGCGAGGCGCTGGAGTGGTCGACAACGCGCGGATCGCGATCGGGTCGCGTGGCATGGCAATTTGTGCAGGATCTCGCCGGACGCCTTGGCGTGGCTCTAAAGACTTGATGCTTAACCACTCTTTCCCACGCGAGGCTCGCGGGGGAGTTCGCTACGCACCGCCGAGATATTGGGTCGGATCAACCGGCGTCGATCCTTTTCGGATCTCGAAGTGCAACTGCGGCGAGGTTACATTGCCCGTCTGGCCCGCATGCGCAATCACCTGCCCGCGCTTGATGGTGTCGCCCCGCTTGACCATAATTTCGCTCGCATGAGCATAGGCTGAGACAAATCCGTTCGCGTGGCGGATCAGCACCAGGTTGCCATAACCCTTGAGTTCATTGCCGGCGTAAGCGACCACGCCATCATCGGCGGCTTTGATCGGCGTGCCTTCCGGAACCGCCAGATTGATGCCGTCGTTTTGCGTGCCGTTTGGCTTGCTGCCGAAGCCGGCAATCACGCGACCGCGAACCGGCCAACGGAATGACGGCATGGCGCCGGTCGGCTCCGCGGTCTTGACCGCGGTTGCGGGCTTTTGCGGCTGGTCTTCTTTTGCGACGTTTGCGGTGTGCACCGGACCGAGGCTGGCAACCTTTTGCAGGGGGGCGGGCCGCGCTTGCGCAGCTTGCGGTGCGGAAGCGGGCTGCGCGGATGCAACTGTATACCCACCGGACGGAATGGTCAGGCGATCGCCAACGCTGAGCCTGCTTGAGGTATGGAGATGGTTCGCCCGCGCGAGCGCAATGAGCGACACGCCGGTGCGGCGCGAGATGCTCATCAGCGTTTCGCCGGACTTCACGATGTGGACCCTGCCGCCGGCAGTCGGCGATGAAGCCCGCGAAGCGGTCTGTGTCCCGCTCATCACGTATCGCGGGATGACGAGGCGCTGGCCGGGCCTGATCTGCCCAGCATCGCGGATTCCATTTGTCTGCAGGATCGCCGATGCGGGCACGCCGTGCCTGCGGGCAATGCTATCGACGCTTTCGCCGTAACCTACCGTCACAGCCGAGCCGCCGTTCCACGTCCAATGACTCGAAGTCGGCGGAATGCTCGCCGAAGATCCGGTGGTTTCCGAATATCTGCCGCTTGGGCGATAGCTCGCCGGACTTGCGGCGCCGTAATACGTCGGAGCAGCTGCCACTGCGGCGGGTGGACTCAGCGGCTGCGCCTCAATGCGCGCGCTTGCCGAAGGTGCCGGCATCGAAGCAACTTTTTGCGGCGGTGCGGGGCGATCGCTGATGTAGGAGCTGGATTCGAAGCGGGCGGAGTCGGCACAGCCGGCGGCGGCGATACCAACCAAGGCGAAGGCCAAAGCGCGCGGCCAAGCACGCGGGCAAAAGTCCACCTGGGGGCGCGGCATGTGGTTACTCACTCGTACGCAACAAACGTAGAGTTCGAAATAAACCAGCCGCGAGTAAACAAGGCTTTAATAATTAATGCGCCGATGCCGACGCATCGGGGCCGGACATCCGACGTGAAAACGTCACAGTTCTTGCGCCTGACCCGGTAACATGGGCACGAAACGCACGGGGATCAGATTTTCGCGCCGGGTTCCTGTTTGCGACTTGGTAAGCTTGATCAGATGTTGTGAGCCATCCTGCGAACCGAGCGGCAAAATCATGACGCCGCTCTCGGCGAGCTGGTCCAGCACGCTTTCGGGGACTATTTCTGCCGCGGCGGTGACGATAATGCGATCATAGGGGGCCCTGCCCGGCACCCCGGTAAAGCCATCGCCCACAACCACATCGACATTGTCATAGCCTAACGACCTCAGACGCTCTTGCGCCTGGTCGGCCAATGTGCGGTATCGCTCTATGGTTACCACTTCTCGTGCAAGGCGCGACAGAACGGCGGCTTGATAGCCGGACCCGGTACCGACCTCCAGCACACGGTGTTGGGGCTGCACCGCAAGGTGCTCGGTCATGTAGGCCACGACATAGGGCTGACTGATCGTCTGCCCACAGGCAATCGGCAGGGCCTGATCCGCATAGGCACTTCTCAAAAAGCCGGCGTCGACGAAACGCTCGCGCGGAACCTCGTCCATGGCCCGCAGCACCGCCTGGTCCGCAATACCTCTTCGTCGCAACGTCAGCAGGAATTCCATGCGGTCGTCGTCCTGCTCGTTGGTCGGCATTTTAGACACGTTTAGGCCCCTCTATTGGAGTTATTAGCATGTTTGCCGGACTTGGAGCTAAGGTGGAACCCTGCGGCTGATGCCGAGTTGAAGGGCGGGAGACATCCAATGGCAGGTTCATCGGCGCCGGCGCCACGAGTGCTCGTGGTCGAGGATGAATATTTGATTCGCATGTTGCTCGAGGACATGTTGGGCGAACTTGGCTATGGGGTGGCTGCGGCCGTAGGGACAATCTCGGAGGCAAGCCAAATCGCCAAGAGCGGCGAATTCAATGCCGCCATTCTCGATGTCAACCTTGACGGGCAGGAAATTTATCCCGTCGCCGATATTCTGACCGAGCGCGGATTGCCGTTCGTCTTTGTTACCGGCTACGGCGAACGCAGCTTGCCCGAGGCCTATCGAGGACGCCCTGCCCTTCAGAAGCCGTTTCAGACCGAGCAACTTAAAACGACGTTGGCCGGACTGCTGGCTTAGCCGAACACCTCTGCCAATTTTGTCATGAAAGGCTCGTCGGTCAGATCGAGCCGCAAGGGCGTCACCGCGATCCGTTTCTCGCTCAGCGCGGCGAGATCGCTTCCGGGAGCGGCGCCCACAACTCCGCCACGGCCGAACGCAATCCAATAATAGGGATTGCCGCGTCCGTCGTGGCGCGCATCGATGCGCAAGAGCTCCTGATCCCGTTTGCCCTGCACCGCCACGGACACGCCGGTGACTTCGCCGGGCATGCAATCGGGAAAATTCACGTTCACCAGCACGTCGCGCGGCATTCCGGTCTCGAGAATGCGCTTGATCAGATCGGGCGCGAACTTGATCGCGGTATCCCAGCAAGGCAAACGCTTGGTACTGAAGGAATAGGCCTGCGAAAGTGCAAAAGAAGGAATGCCGAGCACCGCGCCTTCCATGGCGCCGGCGACCGTGCCGGAATAAGTCACGTCCTCCGCGCAATTGCGCCCGCGGTTAACGCCGGAAAGTACAAGGTCGGGCTTTTCCTTCATGAGATAGCGCACGCCCATGATGACGCAGTCCGTCGGCGTGCCCTTGATGGCGAAATGGCGTTCGCCCACTTCGCGCATGCGCAGTGGATCGTTCAGCGACAGGGAATGCGACACCCCGGACTGGTCGATTTCCGGTGCCACGATCCAAACCTCATCGGAGAGCGCGCGCGCAATCTTCTCGCAGGCAGCAAGCCCCGGCGAGTGGATGCCGTCGTCGTTGGTGATGAGAATGCGCATTATGTCCGCTCGATTTTCGTCAATCCGCCCATGTAGGGCGAGAGCGCGGACGGCACCGCAATCGAGCCATTTTCCTGCTGATAGGTCTCCATCACCGCGATAAGCGCACGACCAACGGCCACGCCCGAACCATTGAGGGTGTGCACATGCCGCACGCCATCCTTGGTGCGGTAACGCGCATTCATGCGCCTGGCCTGAAACTCGCCGCAGTTCGAGCAGGAGGAAATCTCGCGATAGGCATTCTGGCCCGGCAGCCACACTTCAATGTCGTAGGTTTTCTGGGCGGCAAAACCCATATCGCCAGTGCAAAGCGTGACCACGCGGTAGTGCAATTCGAGTTTCTTGAGCACTTCCTCGGCGCAGGCGAGCATGCGCTCGTGCTCTTCCTTCGATTTTTCCGGCGTGGTGACGGAGACCAGCTCAACCTTGGTGAACTGGTGTTGCCGGATCATGCCCCTGGTGTCTTTCCCTGCCGCGCCGGCTTCGGCGCGAAAGCACGGCGTGCACGCGGTGAGGCGCATCGGTAATTGCGCTTCCTCGATGATGGACTCCCGCGCGAGATTGGTGAGTGGCACCTCGGCGGTAGGGATCAGCCAAAAGTCATTCGTCGTCCGGAATTGGTCGTCAGCAAACTTCGGAAGCTGCGCTGTGCCAAACATCACCTCGTCGCGGACCAGAATTGGGGGATTCACCTCGGTATATCCGTGCTCTCGGCCCGTATGCAGATCCAGCATGAATTGTCCGAGCGCCCGTTCGAGCCGCGCCAATCCTTTCTGCAATACGACAAAGCGCGCACCGGACAATTTGGCCGCCAGTTCGAAATCCATTTGCCCGAGCGCTTCGCCAAGCTCGAAATGCTGCTTTGGCTTGAATGCATAGTCGCGTTTTTTGCCGAACACATGATGCTCGACATTTCCGCTCGCGTCGGCACCGGCCGGCACGTCGTCGAGGGGCATGTTTGGAATTTGCGCAAGCTCGCTTTCGAGTTCGGTGGCGAACGTCCTTTGCTTCTCCTCCAGTTCTGGCAATGCGGTCTTTAGCTCGGCGACCTCGGCCATCAGCTTGCTGGCCTTGGCTTCGTCCTTGGCCTTTTTGGCGTCGCCGATTTCCTTCGATGCCGCATTGCGTCGCGCCTGCGCCTGCTCGAACTTTGTGATCGCCGCCCGACGCTTCTCATCCAGCGCGATGAGCTTTTGTGACAGCGGCTCAAGCCCTCGCAGTTTCAGGCCGCGGTCGAAGGCATCAGGGTTTTCGCGAATCCATTTGATGTCGTACATGGCAGGACGCTTTTATCGCGGCTTATGGCCGGGCAAAAGGCGCGAAGCGCCGTCTTGTCCGCAAAAAACTCCCGGCCATCCACGTCTTGCCTTGGGAAAAGCCAAAGACGCGGATGCCCGGCATAAAGCCGGGCATGACGGAGTCAATAGCAAAGCCTGGCCTACTCCGCCGGCTTTGCGCTCGCCGAGGCCGCCTCGGCGGCAGCCTTCGCAGCCTCTTCGGCCCTGGCCTTTTTCTCGACCATGCGCACCGACCAGATCGAGCCCTCGTAGAGAATGAGCAAGGGAATCGCCAGCGACATCTGGCTGATCACGTCGGGAGGCGTGAGGACCGCTGCCAGCACGAAAGCGCCGACGATGAAGTAACGCCGCTTGGCCTTGAGTTGCTCGGCGGTGACAACGCCGATACGGCCGAGCAGCGTCAGGATGACCGGCAACTGGAAGGCCACGCCGAAAGCCAGCACAAGCGCCATCATCAGCGACAGATATTCGCCGACCTTCGGCATCAGGGCGATCGTGGCGTCGGTGGCGCCGCCGGTCTGCTGCATGCCGAGCGAAAAGCGCACCAGCATTGGCATGACCAGGAAATAGACGACCATTGCGCCAAGCGCGAAGAAGATCGGTGTCGCGATCAGATAGGGCAAGAACGCCTTGCGCTCGTGACGATAGAGCCCGGGCGCAACGAACATATAGATTTGTGTCGCAACGATAGGAAACGAAAGAAAGGCGGCGCCGAACATTGCAAGCTTCAGCTGGGTCACGAAATATTCGAGCAGCGCGGTGTAAATGAATTTCGAGTTTTCCGGGCCTGCGACCCAGACGAATGGCCACACAAGGATATTGTAGATGTCCTTTGCAAAAACGAAGCAGAGGGCGAACATTGCCGCGAACGCGATCAGCGCCTTGATCAGCCGCGAGCGCAGCTCGATCAGGTGATCCATCAGCGGCGCCTTGGTGGCCTCGATATCTTCGTGAGTCATGATTTGCCCCCGGCCTGTTGAGGAGGCGGCGCTTCCGCGGGGGGAAAATCTTTTTCACTGACCGGTGGCGGCGAATCGGGCAGCGGCACGTTCACATCGACCTGTTGCTGCGGCTCCGGTAGCGCCGCCGGCGCAGCGGATGCTGGCTCGCTCGTTGTCTCGACCGGTTTCGTCTCCGGCATCTCGAAAGCGCGCTCGATTTCCTTTTGCGTGTCCGCCATCGGATCGAGACGGGTCATGTCGCTGACCGAGCTCTTGAGATCCTCGGCCTGTTTTTTAAGCTCCGACAGCTCGGCTTCACGCATCGCTTCCTGGAACTGACTCTGGAACTCGCCGGCCATTCGCCGGATCTTTGCCATGTACTGGCCGAGCGTGCGCAAGACAGTGGGCAACTCTTTCGGCCCGATCGCGATCAGCGCGACGATGCCGATGACGACGAGCTCGCCCCAACCAATGTCGAACATGGATTAGTAAACTCCAAGGCGCCGAGGCACCGCCGCCGTCGCGACGATCATATCGGCCCCCACCCCCTACGCGCCATCAGCAGCGATCAGGAGCGTACGCCTTCCGCGCGGCGTTCGGCTTCCGTCTTGGTGGCGCCGCCGCTCGCTTCAATCGTCTTAACTGGCTCGCTCTTGGCGTCAGCCGACTTCTCGTCTTCCGACATGCCCTTCTTGAAGGCTTTGATGCCAGACGCAAAGTCGCCCATCAGGGACGAAATTTTTCCGCGCCCGCCAAATAGGACCAGCACGACCACCAGCACGATGATCCAGTGCCATATACTCAGGGAACCCATCCTCTATCCTCCGCAGCGACGGCTTTCGGCTCGTCCCGCCATGTTTTCGATGAGAACCTAGGCTCCGCAGGAGGCAAAAACAAGGACCTCGCACCCGGTCAAAGGGCCGCGTGATCGAAGGAATTTACCTTAATTCCCGGCCGTTATTTCTCTGAACGCACTGGCGGGGCTAGGCCCAGATCAAGATCGCCGGGTTCGAGCGGGTCCTCGTCGTCGCGCAAAGTTGAATCGTCGGACGGGACCGGCACCCCGAAGCCGGCCGGCAGGTTGCCCTCCAGGAGGCCGGCGCCTTTGAGCTCCTCGAGCCCCGGCAGGTCGCCGACCTCTTCCAGGCCGAAATGCGACAGGAACGCGTCCGTCGTTCCGTAAGTGATTGGGCGTCCCGGCGCCTTGCGCCGGCCGCGCGGCCGGATCCACCCGGTCTTGAGCAACACGTCGAGTGTGCCAACCGCAGTGACGACGCCGCGGATCTCTTCGATTTCCGCGCGAGTGACGGGCTGATGATAGGCAACGATTGCCAGCGTCTCGGTGGCGGCACGCGAAAGCTTGCGCGTCTCGACGACCTGCTTTGTGAGCAGCCACGACAGGTCGACCGCGGTGCGGAACGCCCATTTCTTGCCGACTTTGACAAGATTGACGCCACGGCTGGCGTATTCGTCGCGAAGTTGTGCGAGAGCATTCTTGACGTTGACTCCGCTCGGGAGCCTTCGCGCCAACATGGCTTCGTCGAGCGGCTCCCCTGCGGCGAACAGGATAGCCTCGAGGAGCCGCAGTTCTTCCGGCCGTGACGCCGGAGCCGGCGCGGCCTCGGCGGCCGGCTCATTGTTTTGCACCACCACGAGCTTCTTGGCCGCTCCCGGCATGGACAACTTCCCCTTATGCTTTTTCTTGCGCGTCATGCGTCGTTGCATTTCCAATCGCGCCGACGCGCTTGCGCATGTAGAGCGGCGCGAATGACTCTCTTTGGTGAATTTCGGCAAGCCCCTCACGCACGAGCTCGAGCACGGAGGCGAATGAAGAGGCAAATACCGTTGCGGCAAGCGCCGGTTCGACGACATAACTGATCAAAAATTCATCAATGCGGGACCAGTCCTTCGACTGGCCCATCAATCGCTCCAGCGCCGACCGCGCTTCGGCCAATGACCATACCGTGCGCTGCTTGAATCGCACGCGCGACAGGGCGCTGCGTGATCGTTGCGTGGCATAGGCGGACAGCAAATCGTAAAGCGTTGCCGACCATTCCGGCTGCTTGATCTCGTCGATCGGTTCGGGAAGTCCGCGCGGAAAAATGTCCCGATTGAGTTGCGGGCGGTCCATCATCCTTGTTGCGACGTCGCGAATTGCTTCAAGCCGGCGCAGGCGATGAGCCAAGGCCAGCGCCATCTCCTCCGCGCTCGGTCCGTCGCCGGACTCCACTTCGGGCAGCAGCAGGCGCGACTTGAGATAGGCGAGCCAAGCGGCCATCACGAGATAATCGGCGGCGAGTTCGAGGCGTAATTGCCGCGCCGCCTCGATGAAAGACAAATACTGGTCGGCAAGCGCCAAAATCGAGATCTTGGCGAGATCCACTTTTTGCTGGCGCGCAAGCATCAGCAACAGGTCGAGCGGCCCCTCGAAGCCCTCGACGTCGACGATCATCGCCGGCTCGGTCGTACCGCGGTCGGCGCCGAGGCTGGTGTCGAATTCCTCGGTACTCATGAGACGGTCTTCCGTTGCGACGACATTCGCCCGTCCCCGGCGATTTGCGCGAATATCTGGCGGGCGGCGTGCGTGTCGAATTCCTCGGGTGCCGAGCGAGCAGCAAGCGCCGCATCAGCTCGAACTGCAGAATCGCCGGAAAGTTTCGGCGCTTCCGCCGCGACGGCCTCCATCTCGCGCATGTCGCCATTGCAATGAAGGACGACATCGCACCCCGCCGCCAGCGCAGCGCGGCTACGTTCGGCGATGGTACCCGACAGGGCATTCATCGAAATGTCGTCGGTCATCAGCAGGCCTCGAAATCCGATAAAGCCGCGAATCACTTGCCTCACCATTGTGACCGAAGTGGTGGCCGGCGCGACCGGGTCGAAGGCACTAAACACAACATGTGCGGTCATGCCGATCGGCAAGCTTGCAAGCGCGCGGAAGGCTGCAAAATCGGTCTCCTCAAGTGTTTTGCGATCTGTATCGACCACTGGAAGCTTGTGGTGGCTATCCGCATTTGCCCGTCCATGGCCAGGGAGGTGCTTGAGAACCGGAAGGACACCCCCGGCCTGAAGTCCCTCTGCAATCGCCTTGGCTATAGCGGCGACCTTGCCGGCTTCGCTCCCATAGGCCCGATCGCCTATGACCTGATCGCTACCCGCCAACGGTACGTCTCCCAAGGGCAGGCAATCTGCATCGATTCCCACGGGTCTCAAATCGGCAGCGATCAAATGGCCGGCAAGCCGGGCTGCGGCGGCGCCGGACGCCGGATCGCGGTCATAAATCTCCCCGTAGCGCGCTCCTGGCGGATACACGGGCCAGTGCGGCGGTCCAAGCCGCTGGACGCGTCCACCCTCCTGATCGACGAAAACCGGTGCTTGCCAGCCGACACAATCGCGAAATGATTGAGTGAGTTCCGTTATTTGATCCGGTGTACTCACGTTTCGCTTGAAGATGATCAGGCCCCAGGGCCCGGCATCGCGGAGAAATGAGCGCTCACTGGCAGTAAGGCTCAAGCCTGCCAGGCCTGTGATAAACGCGCGCGCCGCCATTGGCGCGGATTAGCCCGCGTCCGGCGCCAGGGTCAAGTTTTGGCTCGTTAATTTCGCGGAACCAGGCACTGGCCGCCCGCCGCCTTGAGGCTCGAGCACCATTCGCTCGCTTCGTTGGCGCTGGCAAAGGGCCCAATCATGGCGCGGTAGTAAGTTCCCTTCGTCCCCAGATCGGCCTTTTGGATCGACAATTCGCGCCCGTTGAGTTGGCTCGGATATTTGGCCTGGAGACTGCGGTATGCCGCCTGGGCCTCACCCTCGCTGCGCTGCGACGATACCTGGACAAAGGTGCCGCTGCCCGGGGAACTGCTGGCCGGAGGAGCCGGCGCGGCCGCCTGCGGGGCAACCGCAGCCGTCTGGCTGGGCGGAGCCTGTGTCCGCGCCGGCGAAGCGTCCGGCGATAGCGATAGCGGCACATTAGGTGCCGGGGTGGCCTGACGTACAGGCTGCGTGCCACGCGCTGGCGGGTTCGAATTCGTACTCGGCTCCGGTTCGGCTATCGCGTTATCAGCCGAAGGACGCGGTGCAGGTGCCCCCGCCCTCGGAGCTTGCGCCGGTGAACGGGTGGGCGGTGCGGCCGCGATCGCCGCCGCACCCTGCGGCATCGCATCGGCTTGCTGATCCGGGCGGATCGCGATCGTTCGCACCTTCTTGGGCTCGCTTCCAACCACGCCGCTGCCCAGCGCCGACTGCTGCACAGGCTGCGACAGGACTGCCGTCGCAGGCTTTTCGATTGGCTGCTCCTCGCGCGACACCAGCTTTTCGCTCTGGCCGCGTTCGTTAACGCGTTCGGTAATCAATTTGCTCGATTGCGCATCTTTGCCGGCCGCCGCCGGAACGACCTTGGTCGGTCCCGCATCCGCCTTGATGACCGGGGGCGGTTGGTTCGCGGTCGACGATCCAAACAGGGCGCGATAACCGAAAGCTCCCGCCGTCCCTACGACCGCCAACGCGCAAACGCCGGCGATCGCCATAACGGCGAAGCGGCGACGAGATGGCGGAGCATCCTCGTAATATTGCTCTTCGCCATATTGCGCCGCATCCTGCTCGTAAGCGTCCTGCTGATATTCTTCCTGGTTTGCCGCGTAACGTGCTTCGTCCTGGGACTGATAAAAATCTTCGCCCGTCGCCGGCGCGTTGCCGTAAGACTGACGGCCGTAATCTTGGCCAGTTTCGCTCGCAGGCGGCTGTGTCGATTGCTCGAATGGCGCCGCGCGCCCAGAGTAGAATTGATCGCCGGAGGATCTCCGGGCGCTCGCGGGCTGTCGCGCGTCGAGGTCTGCCGCATCGCCATAGGACGGCCTGTTGCTCCAATCGGGATACTCGGCCGGCGGCGGCGAGGTCGGCCGCCCTGCAACGCGACCATATTCTCCAAATGGGTCGGTTTGTCCGATCAGTCTGGCCAGTTCGGCGAGCGGGTCATTGCTCGGAGCTTTCGCTTGGCCGCGCACAGGCGGTTCACTTGCACGGTACGTTCGCTGGCTTTGGTCGTCGGCCATTCGGTCCCCGGTTACTCCGCTCGTCCCGCTCTTATAGACGCTGGCCACTCACCACGCCAAGCGCAGAGCCGTAACAGACGAGACTTATCTCATTTCTTCCGGCGCGCTGACCCCAAGCAATGCCAAGCCCGAGGCAAGAACGATGATGATCCCCTGCACCAGAGCGAGCCGGGCTTTTGTTGTTTCTGGATCATTCTGGATAATGAAGCGTAAATGAGGCAAGTCTTTTCCTTTTGTCCACTGTGTATGAAATTCGCTTGCTAATTCATATAGATAGAACGCTATTCGATGCGGTTCGTGAGCGGCCGCAGCAGCCTCGATGGTGCGAGGGTATAGGGCGATTTGGCGAAGTAGAGAAAGCTCGCCGGCGTCGCTGAGCCGATCGAGCAATGCCCGCTTTAGGTACGCCGCCCGTTCCGATGCCAATTCGGGGAGCGTCGGCATTTCCTCGCGCGCATTGCGGAAGACAGACTGCCCTCGAGCATGTCCATACTGCACATAGAAGACCGGATTCTCGCGCGAATGCTCGATCACCTTGGCGAGATCGAAATCGAGCACGGCATCGTTCTTGCGATAAAGCATGTCGAAACGAACGGCGTCTCGGCCGACTTCATCCACGACCTCGCGCAACGTGACGAACTCGCCAGCCCGCTTCGACATTTTCACCGGCTCACCGGCCCGCAACAAACGCACAAGCTGAACGAGCTTCACGTCCAGTTCGGCCTTGCCGGCACTGACTGCTTTGACCGCCGCCTGCATGCGTTTGATGTATCCGCCATGGTCGGCGCCCCACACATCGATCAGATTCAAGAACCCGCGGGCGACCTTCGACCGGTGATAGGCGATATCGGACGCAAAATAAGTGTAGCTCTCGTCTGACTTCTTGAGCGGCCGATCGACATCGTCGCCGAAATCGGTCGAGCGGAATAATGTCTGCTCGCGGTCTTCCCAGTCCTCCAGGTTGCCGCCCTTTGGTGGTGGGAGGCGGCCTTCGTAGACCTCCCCGCTCCGACGCAAGCTTTCGATCGTGGCGGCCACGTCGTCCCGCGTCCCGTCGATCAGGGACCGCTCGGAAAAAAACACATCGTGGCGCACGTTGAGCGCGCCGAGATCATCCCTGATCGCATCCATCATCATGCTGACCGCTTTCGCCCGCACAATGGGAAGCCATTCGCTCTCCTTCATCGTGCTGAGCTTCACGCCATGCTCGGCGGCAAGCTCCGCACCGACCGGCTTGAGATAATCGCCGGGGTAAAGCCCCTCGGGAATTTCAATGCGCTCGCCGAGCGCTTCGCGATAGCGCAGGAAAGCCGAGCGCGCGAGGATATCGACCTGCGCACCGGCATCGTTGATGTAATATTCGCGCGTGACATCGTAGCCGGCATATTCGAGCAGGTTGGCGAGGGCATCGCCGAATACCGCGCCACGGCCGTGGCCAACGTGCATGGGACCGGTCGGATTGGCCGAGACGTATTCGACATTGACCTTCTCGCCCTGCCCTATGCTGACGCGCCCGTAATCCATCCCGCTTTCAAGCACGAGCCTGAGCTCCTCACCCCAAACATGCGGCTTGAGGACAAGGTTGATGAAGCCGGGCCCCGCGACGTCGACCTTGGCTATTTTTTCGTCGGCACGCAGTTTCTCGGCGATATTTTCCGCGAGTTGCCGCGGCTTCTGGCCCGAATCTTTTGCGAGCACCATCGCTGCGTTGGTCGCCATATCTCCATGGCTGGGATCGCGCGGTGGTTCGACCACGATGCGCGAGAGGTCTGCTCCCGATCCGAGAACTGAGCGCGCTGCTGCGCACACACGCGTCAGCATGTCGGCGAACAGATGTTGTGGCTTGGAGAGGCTCGACATTGTGACGCTGCGGCTAACGCAATTCCGAGGGGGAGTCAAAAAATCAAGAGATCAGAGCGCGTTCAGTCGATGTTGCGTTCTCGCCGCGCAAGACGCGACTAAAGTCGGGCGCCCCGTGCGTGCATCGCGGCACGGTAGGCAAACACGATGGCCGGACCAAGCGTCGTACCAGGACCTGGATAGCTTCCCCCCATGACCGAGGCCATGTCATTGCCGCAGGCATAGAGGCCGGGGATGGGCTCTCCATCGCTGCCAAGCACGCGCGCATCCGCATCGGTGGCAAGCCCCGTGCTGACCGCGATGTCGGCCGGCCAGACCGCGAGCGCGTAGAAAGGCGGCGTCGCTATTGGGCCGATGCAAGGGTTCGGCGTGTGGTCGGGATCGCCATTGAACCGGTTGAGCTCAATTTCCCCTTTTGCGAAATCGATATCGACCCCGGTCTCGGCAAAGCCGTTGTGGCGCGCGATCGTGCGTTCGAGTTGCTCAGGATCAACAGGGATCTTCCTGGCGAGCTCCTGAATTGTGCGAGCGCTCATAACATAGCCGCTGTCAACGAATTTCCCCGGATTGCGGTGGCCAGGATAAACGACGCCCAGGCCATAATTTCGTAGGAAGGTGGCATCACAGATAAGCCACGCTGGAATCGATGGCGTCGTTTTGTTGCTCTCAAACATCGCCAGCACGAAGTCATGGTACGACGCCGCTTCATTGACGAAGCGCCGGCCGGCCGAATTCACCGCGATCAATCCCGGCTTGGCACGGTCCAGCACGAGGTGTGGGAACAGGCCCTTGCTGCCGTCGCGCCGCGGCACGATTGAGACCGGCGACCACAGTCCGCTCGTGCATTGCTCGGGGCTGATCGCCGCCCCGAGGTGCCGGCCAAGCTGTAGGCCGTCTCCGCTGTTTCCTTCACAGCTCATGGAGTGCGCCGGAACGGGTTGAGGCATGAAAGCGTCGCGCAACGCTTTATTTTGCGCATAGCCGCCCGTCGCCAGCACGACGCCCTTGCGTGTTCTGACCGAAATGTCCCTGCCGCCGATTTTCAGCCGTGCACCTTTGACACCGTCTTGGTCGCCGGTGAGCTCGACAATTGGGGCGTCGAACAGAATCGGCACCTTGCGTTTTTGCAAGCTGTAGTAAAGGCGGCCGATGAGGGCGTTGCCCATCATCAGGCTGGTGCCGCGCTGATAGCGCAGGCGGTCCGCGAGGTAGCGCACGAACAGTTTCGCCGAATAGATGAAATTGGCGAACGAATCGAAGCGGCCAATCAGCGGGCCGATATCGGCTTTGCCGACCATCATCCCACCGAAGAGCATGAACTCGGAAATCGGGGGACGGATGCGCCAAAAATCCGCGCCGAGCAGACGCCCATCGAACGGCTCTGGCACAATCGCGCGTCCGGAGACGGCGGCGCCTGCCATGTTGCTGCGATAGTCCGGATGTTTTCCGCAAGGCAGGAATAGCACGTCGGATCGGTCGCACAGATAGTCGATCGCGGTCGGGCCCGTCAGAAGATAGGCGTTCCTGAGCTCGCGATTGGTCGTCTCGCCAATCAGTGCACTGAGGTAAAAATCGGCCTGCTCGCCGCTGTCATTGAAGCCTGCCGCACGGCTCTGGCTGTTGCCAGGAATCCAAAGTGTGCCGGCTGACGTCGATCCGGTACCGCCAACCTGATCCGATTTCTCGCACAAGAGCACGTCGAGCCCTTCGATCGAAGCGACAAGTGCCGCTGCCATTCCGGCGGGCCCTGCGCCTGCGATCAGGAGATCGACCTCCCGCTCGGCAATTGGATCGACGCTTATCGCTGAATGCGCCATCGTCTCATCATTCGTTCGGAGGATGTCACGCTCGCACGAAGCTGTCATCCAACTACGAGTGCAAATCATTGCCAGTTTTCTAATTCGTCTCTCGCGACGTTATTGCGTCAATGTGAATCAATCCACGTTTATCCACCGATCGGATGACGTGCCGCGCTCTCAAAGCTGTCATTCTGACTGCATTCACATTCAGTCCGAGTTCATGGACCGCGTCCTAGGTTGGGAATGCTGCGGTGGCGCAGACCCGTGCGCCGCAGAACTAGTCAAACGCATCTGCGCCAACATCGGAGCAAAAGACGATGAAGCTTATGAACGTCCGTAGACGAACGTGCTTGACCACCGCACTGATAGTGGGCGTTGCATTGACGTCTGCAAACCTCGCCAATGCGAGGAACATTCAACACAACGACAACAATAATAAAAACACCGCGGCCAAACCCCACTTCGTTATCAACGGGCAGTCCGCCAACGACAAGAAGATCATACGCGATCGCAAGAAAGAAAAGCAGGCAGAGAACAAAAAAGAAAAGCAGGCAGAGAAAAAGAAGAAGGAGTGCGAAAAGATCATCGTGCCGACTGCGGAATGTGGCGTCAGCCGCAAGGATCCCGTCGGCAACACCCACCCCACTCTGCCGCCGACGAAGACGACGGACGGCACCGGCACGAAGGGGCCCTCGCCTGTCGCTGCGACAGCGACAATAACCAATGGAAAGACCACGTCAGCGATCGCCAATGGCAAGGGGCTGACAGTCACCGCCACGAGTTCGGGTACAATCACAGTATCCAGCACCGATCATAGCTCGGTAACAATGGCCGGTGATAACGTCACCCTGCGCGGCGCCACAACCGTTCAAGCCGGCCCCGGTCTGGCTGTTCACCGTCTTCCCAATGGAGACATTCTCGTGACCAACGTGCCTAAAGGCGTCACGGCCGCTGACACCGTTAAGGACATTGGCAAAGCGGCTGGCAACTTCGGCAATACTGTAGCCGCGAGTCCAATCGTTGGTGGCGCAGCGGCCACCGTACTGTTGGGTTCGGCCGTTCAAGGGGTCGCTACTGGACACCCGATCGACACTATCAAAAAGGCGTATAAAGATATCGAACAAGATGCAGGACGAGTCATAGAGTGGGTTAGCGGCTGGTTCTGAACGATTACGAGCAGTACATCGTACGCGGACGGCAGATTTCCTGCCGCCCGCATTTTTCTTTTTTTAGGTGCCGGCTTGAATTGTTTCAGATTACTTTAACTCCGGCGTTTCCTTAAAATATTTCGCGTGCTCAATGAGCGCGTACCGGTCCGTCATCCCCGCGATATAATCCGCGACCCGGCGCGCGCGCCTGGCATCGGTCGTATCGATGCCCTCACCCCATTCCGCCGGAAGATCTGCCGGCGACCCCATGAAGTGCCTGAACAGGTCGCGCACGACGCGCTCGGCATCCGCCATTACGCGCATCACGCGATCGTGGCGATACATGCGCGCGTAAAGGAAATTCTTCACCTCGCGATCAGCTTTTTCCATCGCCGGCGAAAACCCCACGATGGGACGCGGCGCCTCGCGCACCTCTGCGGCAGATCGCGGCTTCAGCATTGCCACGCGCCGGCCGCTTTCGGCGATGACATCCTCGATCATGCGCGTGATGAGGGCGCGAACGGCCTCGTGCACGCGCCGCGCCGGATCGACTCGAGGGTGCTCCGCGTCTATGACTTTTAAAAGCCCGCCGACGAGCGGCACTGCGGCGATATCGCCCAGGGTAAAGAGATCCGCGCGCAGTCCGTCGTCGATGTCGTGGGCGTCGTAGGCGATATCGTCGGACAACGCAGCGACCTGCGCTTCGGCGCTGGCATAGGTCCACAATTCCAGATCCTGGATCTTCGAATATTCGACGATGGGCGCCGGTGCGCCGTGCCTCGCATACCTGCCGACACCTATGCCCTCGCGGTCGATGAGGGGGCCATTGTGCTTGACCAGCCCTTCGAGCGTTTCCCAGCTGAGGTTCAATCCATTGAAGTCGGCGTAGCGGCGCTCAAGATCCGTCACGACACGCAGGGCCTGGGCATTGTGGTCAAAACCCCCATGGCCGGCGAGGCACTCATCGAGTGCACGTTCGCCGGCATGGCCAAACGGCGGATGGCCAAGGTCATGCGCGAGCGCGAGCGCCTCGGCCAGATCTTCGTCGAGCCCGAGCGCGCGTGCGAGCGAACGTGCGATCTGGGCCACTTCAAGCGTATGCGTGAGCCGTGTGCGGAAGTGATCGCCTTCGTGATAGACGAATACTTGCGTCTTGTGGGCGAGCCGTCGGAATGCCGCCGAATGAATGATTCGGTCGCAATCCCGGCGGAAAGCATTGCGCGTGGCGCTCGGCGGCTCCGCATAGCGCCTTCCCCTGCTTTGCGCAGGATCGGCCGCATAAATTGCCCGTTGGCGCGCCGTATCGATTGCCATTGCCCGCATTGACCTCGCTGGCTGGCGCACTTAACTATCCGTTGGGTCATCTGCCAATAGGATTGGCCTGAAAAGGGAAAACGATGGCTGCGAGCATCACGGTCAGCGAACGGGCGGCACGGCGGATCGGCGATATCCTCAAGGGCGAGCCGAGCGGAACGATGCTGCGCGTGAGCGTTGAAGGCGGCGGTTGCTCCGGCTTTCAGTACAAGTTCGACACGGACCGAACCAAGGCGACTGACGACCTCGTCATCAGTCGCGACGGCGCGGTGATCCTTATCGATCCTGTCTCGGTGAATTATATGGCCGGCTCGGAGATTGATTTCGTCGATGACCTGATCGGTGCTTCCTTCAAGGTGAACAATCCGCAGGCGAAGGCATCTTGCGGCTGCGGAACCAGCTTCGCCCTCTAGCACTTTACCCTTGCTTCAGCGGCCCTCATTGCAATCGGAATTGATTGGACCTTCGAACGAGCGACTACTCGCGACGCAGTGCACTCGCGTAGCAGTTAACGGTTTTGGCTATGTGCGCTTAAGCTCGAGCCGCAAGTCAACACCGTATCACCCACCTCTGCAAAGAATTCAAGAAGTCTTGTTTAATGGCAGGGTCGATGTTTGGATCGTCTGCAACGGCGCGTGCCCGCAAGACGAGATCCTTTTTATAGTTTTGAAATCCTTGCGCCCCACCCTTTGGAGTGCCCGCAAGCCATGACGCTGCTGATTTGATCGTCTCCCTGTATTCGGAAGTTTTCCTTGCTGCTGCTTTAACTGCACCATCACTTATCTGTGTATACTCGTTGCTGATGGCAGAGAGCTGAGCAGAAGCCTGTTGCCTGAGAATGAATTCATCTTCGGGTGACGCCAAATCCGCGTGCATGAATGGAGTGTGGCGAAAGGGACAGGCAGCGAACGCGTTCGCCATATCTCTAGCTAACGTGTCTGGCGCCACCATCCGCTCGGCGTTTTGCGATTGTTTGTTGTTTTCGGCCCCAGGCCTTTCGGGCATTTATGCGGTGCACCTTATAAATATCTTCGAAAACCGCCTTGTCCTCACGCTCATGCGGCGCACAGGCGGCCAGACTCCCTGGAGTTACAGCCGGCTGCGACTTAGCCGGTGTGCCAGATTTCGCGGGTGCACCGTCAGGTGCCGCGGGGCCGAGCGGGTTTGCTGGTGGGATCGTCGCTGGTCGGCCCATTGGTTCGGATCCTTTTGTAAAAAGCGGTCGTGCCCAAGCCTGAGCTCTAGGTCAGGCACTTGCGTCCGGTAGCACCTTTGGCGCAAGAGCCATGTCACGCAGGTGACAGTGCACAGCGCTTTTCTTAAAACCGGTCCGAGAATAATCCGAAAAAACAAAGGCGCCGCCACGGGGGCGGCGCCTTCTATTCGCTGCTTCGAAACTTACGCCTTCACCGGAATGAATGCGTAGCCGTTGCCATCCTTCTTGATCGTGCCGGCGCCGGGCATGCTGTAGTGATAGCCGGCCACAGTCAGCTTGTCGGCAATGGCGCGATCCATCATCTTGCGCCGGTTCGTCTCCGCCAGCGCCGCATCGGTGTCAAAGACCGCGTGCCAGCCTGGATTCTTGACGAACAGCACGGGAATGTTGGTGACATCGCCGAGCACCAGCAATTGCTGCTTGCCCGAGCCGACCAGATAGCTGGTGTGACCTGGCGTGTGACCCGGCGTCGCGATCGCGCGCACGCCCGGCACAACTTCCTTGTCACCGTCGATTTGCTGCACGTTTTTCCAGCCCGGCAAGGTCGCCTTGACCCGATTGCTCAAGCCTTGGGCCGGCTGCGGGACAGACGACCCGGTCCACCATGCAAGCTCTGCCTTCGGGACATAGATCGTGGCGTTCGGGTAGTTCTGCGCATTGGTCTCTTTGGCCATCAACCCGAATATGTGGTCGGGATGAAAATGCGTGACGACGATTGTCTTGACCTTCTCCGGATCAATTCCCGCAGCTTTCATGTTCTTCGCCGACATCAGACCGGCCGTTGGCTGCACCTGGCCGCCGGTGCCCGAGTCGAACATCACATATTGGTCCTTCATCTTCACGACCGTGACCGTGAAGGGTATCGGTATGATGTTATCCGCCAGGCCCGCGGCCTTGAGCGCGCCCTTGACCTGATCCGGCGGCACGTTCTTCACGAAATTGTCCTCGAAGTTGCGATTCCATATGCCGTCGTAGATCTGTGTGACCTCGACATTCCCAACCTTGAATTTGTGGAAGCCCTTGTCGACCAGCTTCGCGTTCGAATAGCTCTGCGCCTGCGCCGAGCCGATGAATTCGAGCGGACCGTCGAGGCCGAAGGCGGCGGAGGCCGCCGTGGCCGAAAGTACAAAATTTCGGCGTGAGATATTGTGCATTGCACTCCCCTTATACCTAAGGGCCAAAGGGCCCACGTACTGAGGCCGACAGGCCCAAGCGATAAACACCTACCCGGCTAGGTTACTTCCCTAAACTGGAAGGAATTTGGTTACGTCCCTGAGCTGGCCTGAATAGGTGCCGTACCTATTCTTATGATCTCGCGGTTATACCAGGCGACAAAGTCTGGCCGTAGGGCCTGATCGAGACCCCTCTTGATATTTTCCATTCTACTTCTTGCAATTACTGCGCCTTGCTCAGGGTCCTCGCCGCAGGCTGGCGTGGCCGCCCAGCTTGCAGCATTGCGTAGCGCTCTTTGTCCTTCGGGAGACTCTCGCAGACCATCTTTTGCTTCCGCGCCGCGGGCATTTCGATAGGACTCGAGGAAGCTAAGAAGGTCGCGATCCATCAAGTCGAAGCGAAACCCTTCAAGCGCGTTGGCGAGGTCTATATTTGCATCCCTGTCGTTCTCCGTATCACCATCGCGGCGATAGTTGTTGTACAGCCCTCTTGTGACCCGGGCCACGTCGGCGTCATTCGGGTGAAATTTTTTGAGGTCAAAATTGGGATCGGCGGGATTGACGCCAAACGCACTAATCACTGCGTTGCGCGCCGCGGTTTTAAGTTTTTCTCCATCGATCACTCTTGATGGATACATAAAGATTGCACCCAACGTCGCCGAGTAGTGTGCGGCGAGTTGTGCCTTTGCATCCTTCGGATCCGCCCGAACCGGAGATAGGCTCGCCACGCCCGGACCGGAGGTGTCTGCGATCCCGCCCGAAGCGGTTGATGCGGCTGGAGGCGGCGGCGGTGTCGTTTGCGCAGTTACAGTACCGTTGTTCGCCACTGGGCCGGCACCCATTGGGATTCTTCTCCAATTCGGGGTCTTCGGTCCCCGTATAGCGAAATCGCAAATTTGCGCTGTGCCAATTGTTACAGCGAGCAACAAAACAGATCCAAATTCATTGCCGATAGGCCAAGGTTAACCCAGGTATTCTGAGCACCCGACCCGCAATGATCCACGACGGCTAAGCGGCCAATCTCAGCTCGTCCGTTCTAAGGAGTATCAGACCGCGGCGGTTATTCGGCCGCAACTGCGGGGGGAGCTTCCTTCACTTCCTCGAGCTGTGGCTCAAGCCGACGCTTGAGCAGCCGGTCAAAGCGATCGAGGTAAAGATAGATCACCGGCGTAATGTAGAGCGTCAGCAGCTGTGACAGCACCAGGCCGCCGACAACCGCGACGCCCAGCGGTTGCCGCAGTTCGGCGCCCGCGCCGGTGCCGAGTGCGATCGGCAGCGTGCCGAAGATCGCGGCAAAGGTTGTCATCATGATCGGGCGGAAGCGAAGGACGGCTGCCTCGCGGATCGCTGCCTCAGCCGACAGGCCGACGCGCCGCCGCTCGATGGCAAAGTCGATCATCATTATCGCG
>Ga0209481_10000040_pt1 | contig 65609 bp, 55 predicted proteins | sample SoiMetdeltSBSDD3_FD_187598 | JGI IMG/M metagenome (GOLD analysis project Ga0209481, IMG submission 187598) | Bulk soil microbial communities from a Populus tree surrounding site in Tennessee, USA - Soil MetaG P. deltoides SBSDD3 (SPAdes) (version 2) | ecosystem: Environmental > Terrestrial >...
CCTGGTGCCGGCAGCTATCGAACGGCACCGCGTACGGCCGATCAAGTTCGAGCGTCGAGCGGCGCTCCTCAAATCAATCGCGCGCGGGCGCGCTTGGCTCGATGAGATCATCTCCGACACCATAACAGTCGAGGATATCGCCGCTCGCCAGAAATGCAGTGTTCGCCATGTCAACATGACGATCTCGATGGCATTCGTCGCGCCGGACCTGGTCACAGCCGCCGTCAAAGGACGGCTGCCCCGAGGCATCGGCGTCGCCGCCTTGCGCGACGCGCCGGCTGAATGGTCGCTGCAGTTCGCGCGGCTTGGTCTGGCACCCAGTTGATTTCCAGCGAACAACACCACTCGGCTGTAGCCCGCCAGCTTGCAGGCGAAGCTGTTCGCGTGAGGCTTCTGTTGAGCGAACACGTCATGCCGAGTAGCGACAACCAGAGGCTCGCCTGCATGAAATAGCGAGTAGGCCAGCGGACCAACTGTTTGGCCGAACGTCGGCGCCAGGAACGGGATTTTTTGCCGCGGAGACCGCCGCCCCAATACGGTCTAATGCGCCGGCAGGAACAGAGAGACCGCAAGCTGAGAGCAAATAAGCCCGCCAATCGCGGGCCCAGGTTGCAAGTCTCCACAAAGCTCCGGATGGCCAGACTGGGTGGTGGGTGCGACAGGGATCGAACCTGTGACCCCTACCATGTCAAGGTAGTGCTCTTCCGCTGAGCTACGCACCCTTCAACCGGAATTGATCTATCGGCTCCAACCCGGGGAGGCAACCCCGTGCAAACGCCCTTTACGCCGCAAGCATTTTCTGGACTTCGTTGACCAGCTCGCGCAGGTGGATCGGCTTGGACAATACCTTCGCCTGCCTCGGTGCATTGGAATCGGCATTGAGGGCCACCGCCGCGAAACCGGTGATGAACATGATCTTGATGTCCGGGTCGAGTTCGGCGGCGCGGCGCGCAAGCTCGATGCCGTCCATTTCGGGCATCACGATGTCGGTGAGCAGCAGCTCGAAAGGCTCCTCACGCAGCCGGTGATAGGCCGACAGGCCGTTGTCGTAGGAAGTGACTTCAAAGCCGGCGTTCTGCAGCGCCTTGACCAGAAACCGCCGCATATCCGTGTCGTCTTCAGCCAGCAGGATCTTCGACATGTACGCAACACCCCGACCGACCGCTCTGGCCGATTCCACCGGGCGATTAAGACTTATGCCCGGTAAACAACGAGTGAACCAAAAGCATGACTTGGCTTTGTGGCCCAGCCATGAACAATAGACGGTATAAGGGGGCCTTAAACCCCGCAACCAACTCAGGGAAATCAAGCTTTCCTACGGTCTTTGCCCTATGAGCGAAATCCGCGACGAACTCGACCCGCCCTTCGAGGTGCTTGAGCCCGCGACATGGCAGGGGCCGGTCCTATTCAATTCTCCCCATAGCGGCTCGACTTATCCGCGTCATTTTTTGGCATCTTGCCGGCTCGACATGGCCACGCTGCGGCGTTCGGAAGACAGTTTCGTCGACGAGCTGATTGCCGGCGTTGTCCGCGAGGGCTTTCCCATGATGCGCGCACATTTCCCGCGCTGCTTCGTGGACGTGAATCGTGAACCTTATGAGCTCGATCCGCGCATGTTCGAGGGGCGCCTGCCCTCCTTTGCGAACACGCGCTCAATGCGGGTCGCGGGCGGTCTTGGGACCGTGGCGCGAGTGGTGGGCGATGCGCAGGAAATTTATGACCAGCGGATCCCTGTCGATGACGCTTTGCGCCGGATTGAGAGCCTTTATAAGCCTTATCATCGCGCCTTAAGACGGCTGTTCACGCGCATGCACCGGGAGTTCGGCGCTGCCGTGCTTATCGATTGCCATTCCATGCCTTCGACCGCAGGTCATCGGGACGAACGGCCGCGGCCCGAATTTGTTTTGGGGGACCGTTATGGCACAAGCTGCGTCGGCGTCGTGGCAGAAACGGTCGAAAAAACGCTGCGCGCGCTCGGGTACACGGTCAGCCGTAACAAGCCCTACGCCGGCGGATTTATCACCGAGCACTACGGTAATCCGGCTGCGGGGCTGCATGCCATTCAGCTTGAGATCAATCGCGCGCTTTATATGGACGAGCGCCGCTATCAGCAATCCTCGACATTCACTCGCCTGGCGGCCGACATGGAGACATTGGCCAGGCGCCTGGGCGAAATCCCTTTGGAGCAGTTGCGGCCCTATCGGGCCGCGGCCGAGTAGATAAAAAAGGGGCCGCTAGCGGGTGCGAGCGGCCCAAGTCTAGGGAGGAAACGCCCAAGGAGGGCAGCAGTAGCTCTCGCTACTGCACTGCAATAAGCTACATCGCGTCGCACAAAAATCAAGGTTCAAAACGGCTTTCCCCATGCTCTTTTTGCATGGCTGGTGCTTGATTCAGGGCTCCACTCGTCAGTGGAATGCAAAAAATATTGAAGTGGAACTCCGCACTGCAACAGGATGGGCACAAATCATTAACCGGCTCGGGTACGCGGCTGTGCTTGGTTGCCGGCAAGCGAACTCTCCGATAGGCCGAAGAGAAACATGACGGCCGTCGATTTCAGCAGCTTCGTCGATCAGCTCGCCACCGCTTCCGGCGACACAATCCTCCCTTTTTTCCGCACGGCCTTGGCAATCGAAAACAAAAAAGTCGGTGGTTTCGATCCGGTCACGGCAGCCGACCGGGCTGCCGAACAGGCCATGCGCGCGGTCATCCGCAGGCATTTTCCCGATCACGGCATTCTCGGCGAAGAGTACGGCTCCGAGCGGACCGAGGCCGAATATGTGTGGGTGCTCGATCCAATCGACGGCACCAAGTCTTTCATCTCGGGCATGCTGGCCTGGGGAACGCTTATCGGCCTCATGCGATTTGGCGAACCGGTGTTTGGGCTGATGCATCAACCGTTCACCCGCGAACGCTTTTCGGGCGATGGTGGGGCCGCGCGATACCGCGGCCCGGCCGGTAATCGCGATCTCCATGTGCGGGAATGCACGAGCATCGACCAGGCCGTGATGTCCACAACGAGCCCGCTGCTCATGAATCGCGCGGATCGCGCGGCTTTCGCAAAACTGGAAGACAAGGTGAAGCTCTCGCGCTATGGCGGCGATTGTTATGCCTATTGCATGCTGGCGGCGGGGCTGATTGACCTGATCATCGAGACCGAGATCAAGCCTTACGACATTGTCGCGATCATTCCGATCGTTGCTGGCGCCGGCGGCATGGTAACGACCTGGGAGAACGGGCCTGCGCAAAGCGGTGGCCGCATCATCGTGGCAAGCGACAGACGCGTCCACCAGGCAGCGCTGGAAATCTTGAACAGCTAGCGCCACTCAACCGCAGGTCCGGTCTAATAGCGCGGCGTTCCCGGCACGAAGGCATCGAACGCGGCCCAGAATTGCAGTCGATAGTGATCCTGTTCCTGCAGGATTTCGTGCCGGGCCCCTGCGAGTATCAGGTGCCGGCCAGCAAGCAGGGTATGCCCGAAGCTTTCGATCGCCGGCGTGGAAACCACTTCGTCCCGGCCAGCTGCAACCATCAGGATGGGCTGGCGGATGGCGGCGGGATATGAGGGCTCGGCAAAAAGGCCCATCTGTCGAAGCGCGGCATCCACCCAGGCGACCGTCGGCGCGCCGAGACCGAGTGCGGGTTCTTCCTCCAGCACTGCGGCGTTTCGGGCATAGCGCACCGGATCCGACGTCAGCACGTTCCCGAGGAATCCCTCGGTGCCGGTGACGGAGGCATCGCCTGTGGGAACATAGGCGCCTCCGCGTCCGATGTACCGCATGAGTCGCGCAAGGGGACCGGCCATCCGCGTCAGACGTCCAGGCGGCAGCGCGATCATTGGCGCCGACAGAACGGTACGTTCGAACCACCGGCTGCCATCATGGCTGGCGCGAATCGCGACCGCCGCGCCCATCGAATGAGCGAGCGCAAATATCGGCGGCGGGCAATCGGGCAGAACCACCTGCTCCATGACGGCTTCGAGATCGGTGATGTAATTCGAAAAATTTCGCACATAGCCCTTGTGACGATCGGAGAGCGCGTGGTCCGACAGTCCCTGTCCGCGCCAGTCGAAAGTCGCCACCGCAAAGCCACGGGCACGAAGATCGCGAACGGTCTCGAAATATTTCTCGATAAACTCGGCGCGACCCTGCAGCACAACCACGGTGCCTTTGCGCCCCGGTGGCGGCGCCCAACGCGCAAAGCGCAGGTTCACCCCGTCAGAGGTTTTGATCGCGCCGGTCACCACGTCGTCTGGCACCGGATTGGCGGGGATGGAAACGAGTTTCATGAAGCAGGGGATGAGCGATGCGCGCCAAGCGCTTATAGCAGGGTCGCAAGCGTCCTCAATGCAGCCGCGGCCTGCAACGAAAAATCGTTTAGTTCCAATTGCTTCTGAGCGGACGCAGACGGCCTTGCGACACCGCAAAGCGCCACCATATCAGGCATGCGCAGGCCCTATGGCTGCGCACGGTTAGGTCCGGCCATTCGGCGGACCACCGCATGTCGCTCAACAATGGAGGATATGCCATGCGAACTTTCGATCTTGCCCCCCTTTATCGTTCCACCGTCGGCTTCGACCGTCTGTTTTCGATGCTGGACGGTTTCGAGTCTGCTCCGGGCTACCCGCCCTACAACATCGAGCGCACCGGTGAGAACGATTACCGTGTCACCGTAGCCGTTGCCGGCTTCGGAGAAAAAGAGCTTTCAATCGAGGCGAAAGAAAATACGCTGACGATTAAAGGCAACAAGCAGGTCAAGGAAGAGCAGAACGGCGAGGTACTTTACCAGGGCATCGCCGCGCGCGCCTTCGAGCGCGTCTTCCAGCTTGCCGATCATGTAGCGGTCAAGAACGCGAGCCTCGAGAATGGATTGCTGCACGTCGACCTCGTGCGCGAAATCCCCGAGGCGAAGAAGCCGCGCCAGATCCCGATTGGCGACGGCAAAGCCAAGGCCGAGGTCATCGAAACCAAAGCGGCCTAACGCGACCGAATTGCAAGCCGGAGGCGTCCCGATTTGGGACGCCTCTTTTTTTGGCACCATAAGCCGCTTGTGGTGCCTAAAGCATCTTCGGCGTAGTCTCTCCGACTGCTGGCGGCGCCAACGCCATTGCTCCTATGTGCCCAAGGTGTTCCTGTTCTTGCTTGGGTAAGGAGCCAAGACGCAACAAAAGGAAAGATTTTAGCGATTCCGGCGTGGACCAGCCTTGTACGGCAAGGCAAAATTTGGCATTGTCTATTAGGACAGCAATGCTGTCCTAATAGGTGGTGGCCTCGGTGGCGGCTTCAGAAGCGGGGCAGGCATCGGTGGCGCCCATGAGGGATAGCCACGGGCGGCGACAAGCCGGACACGGTTGTCCTTTCTCGAGATCAGTTGTGCGCTGACCGCGATGGCGATTGCCTCGCGGATGTGGTGGGCACGCCGAAGCATCCGGCGCGCGGCAGGCAGGATGAAATGAGCGAGGAGAGGCGCAGCGTAGGATTTTTCAACGTCGGATCAACTGCTGATCCCGGCGCACCGCGCGCGCACGGTCTTTACGATCCTGCGCTCGACAAGGATTCCTGCGGAGTCGGCTTCATCGCCGACATCAAGGGTCGCAAGTCGCATCAACTTATCAAAGACGGGCTGCGCATACTTTGCAACCTGGAGCATCGTGGCGCCGTCGGCGCAGATCCGCGAATGGGTGACGGCGCCGGCATCCTCGTGCAGATCCCGCACAAGTTCTTTGCGAAGAAGACGGCCGAACTCGGATTCAAATTGCCGCCCGCCGGCGAATATGCCGTCGGTTATCTCTTCATGCCGCAGGACCCGAACTGGCGGCAGATCATCCGCGACATTTACGCCGAGGTCATCGCGCGCGAGAAGCTCTCGCTGCTCGGGTGGCGCGAAGTACCAACCGACAATTCGACGCTCGGTGAATCGGTCAAACCAACCGAGCCGAAGCACATGCAAGTGTTCATCGGTCGCGGCAAGAAAAAACTATCCGAGGACGAATTCGAGCGCCGGCTCTACATCCTGCGCAAGTCGATTTCGAACGCGATCTATCGCAGACGCGAGCGACGCACCGCGGGCTACTACCCGGTGTCGATCTCCTGCCGTACGGTGATCTACAAGGGCATGTTCCTGGCCGATCAGCTCGGCACATACTATCCCGATCTGCATGATCCGGATTTTGAGAGCGCGCTTGCGCTTATACACCAGCGTTTTTCGACCAACACCTTCCCGACCTGGTCGCTGGCTCATCCGTACCGCTACATCGCGCACAACGGCGAGATCAATACGCTGCGTGGCAATGTGAACTGGATGGCAGCACGGCAGGCAACCGTGTCGTCGCCGCTGTTCGGCAAGGACATCAACAAGCTTTGGCCGATCTCCTACGAAGGCCAGTCCGACACCGCGTGCTTCGACAACGCGCTCGAGTTTCTCGTGCAGGGCGGCTACTCGCTTGCGCACGCCATGATGATGATGATCCCCGAAGCATGGGCGGGCAATCCGCTCATGGACGAGGAGCGGCGAGCCTTTTACGAGTACAACGCGGCGCTGATGGAGCCCTGGGACGGCCCGGCGGCCATTGCTTTCACAAACGGGCGGCAGATCGGAGCCACGCTTGACCGCAATGGGTTGCGGCCGGCGCGCTATCTGCTCACCAGCGACGATCGCATCGTCATGGCATCGGAAATGGGCGTGCTGTCGATCCCGGAAAGGGACATCGTCAAGAAATGGCGCCTGCAGCCCGGCAAGATGCTGCTCGTCGACCTCGACGAGGGGAGGCTTATTCCTGACGAGGAACTAAAGGCCACGCTGGCGAAAAGTCATCCTTACAAGGCGTGGCTCGAACGCACGCAGATCGTGCTCGAGGAATTGCCCGGTACGCACAATGAGGCGCCGATCTCGAATCTGGCATTGCTCGATCGTCAGCAGGCTTTCGGCTACACGCAGGAAGATCTGAAATTCCTGATGACGCCTATGGCAACGACCGGCGAGGAAGCGGTCGGCTCCATGGGCAACGACACGCCGATTTCGGCCCTGTCCGACAAGCCGAAGTCGCTGTTCACCTATTTCAAGCAGAACTTCGCGCAGGTCACCAATCCGCCGATCGATCCGATCCGGGAAGAGCTCGTCATGAGCCTTGTCTCGATCATCGGACCACGTCCGAACATCTTCGATCTCGAGGGCACATCAAAAACCAAGCGCCTTGAGGTGCGTCAGCCAATCCTCACCAACGAGGATCTTGAAAAGATTCGTGCGATTTCCGAGATCGGCAGCGATCATTTCAAGTCCAGCATCTTCGACATCACTTTTCCTGCCGAGCACGGCGCAGACGGCATGGGATGGGCGCTCGACGAATTATGCGAGCGGTCGGAGGAGGAAGTTCGCAACGGCTGCAATATCATCATCCTGTCGGATCGCAAGGCGGGCGCCGATCGCATTCCCATTCCGGCGCTGCTCGCATGCGCTGCCGTCCATCATCATCTGATCCGCAAGGGATTGCGCACGTCCGTCGGCATGGTGCTCGAAACCGGCGAACCGCGCGAGGTGCACCACTTCGCGTGTCTCGCCGGCTATGGCGCGGAAGCCATCAATCCGTACCTCGCCTTCGAGACACTGATCGCGATGAAGGATGATCTGCCTCAGAAGCTCGAGGACAAGGAGATCATCAAGCGGTACATCAAGTCGATCGACAAAGGTCTGCTGAAGGTGATGTCCAAGATGGGCATATCCACCTACCAGTCCTATTGCGGCGCCCAGATCTTCGATGCCGTCGGCCTGCGGCAGGAATTCGTCGACAAGTACTTTACCGGGACGCATACGCGCATCGAGGGCGTCGGCCTCGCGGAAATCGCAGAAGAATCGGTGCGACGTCACCGGGACGCATTCAGCGATGCACCGATCTACCGAAACATGCTGGATGTCGGCGGCGATTACGCGGTGCGCATGCGCGGCGAAGACCACGTATGGAACGCGGAGACAGTGTCGCGCTTGCAGCATGCAGTGCGCGGGAATTCACAGGATCATTATCGAGCCTTCGCGCAGATCGTGAATGAGCAGAGCGAACGCCTGCTGACAATCCGCGGCATGTTCCGGCTGAAGACCGCGGAGGAAGATAGCCGAAAGCCTATACCGCTTGAGGAAGTCGAGCCGGCCAAGAATATCGTGCGGCGCTTCTCGACAGGCGCGATGTCATTCGGCTCCATCTCCCGCGAGGCTCACACGACGCTGGCCATCGCGATGAACCGCATTGGCGGCAAATCGAACACCGGCGAGGGCGGGGAGGAGGCAGACCGATTCAAGCCTCTGCCGAACGGCGATTCCATGCGCTCGGCGATCAAGCAGGTGGCATCGGGCCGTTTCGGCGTGACCGCCGAGTATCTCGTGAACTCCGACATGATGCAGATCAAGATGGCCCAGGGCGCCAAGCCCGGAGAAGGCGGCCAGCTGCCCGGTCATAAGGTCGATAAGATCATCGCCAAGGTGCGACATTCCACGCCCGGCGTCGGCCTGATTTCGCCGCCGCCGCATCACGACATCTATTCGATCGAGGACCTGGCGCAGCTCATCTTCGATCTCAAGAACGTCAATCCCACCGGCGACGTCTCGGTCAAGCTTGTCTCCGAGGTCGGTGTCGGCACGGTCGCTGCCGGCGTTTCAAAGGCGCGCGCCGATCACGTCACGATCGCTGGCTTCGAGGGCGGCACGGGTGCAAGCCCGCTGACCTCGATCAAGCATGCGGGCAGCCCGTGGGAAATCGGCCTCGCTGAGACGCATCAGACGCTGGTCATCAACCGGCTGCGTGGCCGTATCTCGGTTCAGGTGGACGGAGGCATCCGCACCGGCCGGGACGTGGTGGTTGGCGCGCTGCTGGGCGCAGACGAATTCGGCTTCGCGACCGCGCCGCTGATCGCGGCCGGCTGCGTCATGATGCGAAAGTGCCACCTCAATACTTGCCCGGTGGGCGTCGCCACCCAGGATCCGGTGCTGCGCAAGCGTTTCAGGGGCCAGCCCGAACACGTCATCAACTATTTCTTCTTTGTTGCCGAAGAAGTGCGCGAGCTGATGGCCGAGCTCGGATTCCGCACCTTCAATGACATGGTCGGGCAGATGCAGATGCTCGATCGCCGGAAATTGGTCGAACACTGGAAGGCCAAGGGGCTGGATTTCTCCAGGCTGTTTACGAAGCCTCCGGCGGAAAAGGGCACGGCGATCTACAAGTGCGAGCCGCAGGATCACAAGATCAAAAACATTCTCGATCGCAAGCTCATCGCGGAATCGCAGGCTGCCCTTGACCGCGGCGCGCCGGTGCGGCTTCAGGCCGTCATCCGCAACACCGATCGCGCTTGCGGCGGCATGCTCTCCGGTGAAGTGGCTAAGCGCTATGGCCACGTAGGGCTGCCGGATGACACCATTTATGTCCGCTTCACCGGCACGGCGGGACAAAGCTTCGGCGCCTGGCTTGCGCGCGGCGTCACCTTCGAGCTTGACGGCGATGCGAACGATTACGTCGGTAAGGGACTCTCCGGCGGACGCCTGATCATCCGCCCCCCGGCGGACTCAGGCATCGTGCCTGAGGAATCGATCATCGTCGGCAACACGGTTCTCTACGGCGCAATCGAAGGCCAATGCTATTTCCGCGGGGTCGCCGGCGAGCGCTTCGCCGTGCGCAATTCCGGCGCCATCGCGGTGATCGAGGGTGCCGGTGATCACTGCTGCGAATACATGACCGGTGGCATTGTCGTGGTGCTGGGTCGCACCGGGCGCAATTTTGCCGCGGGAATGTCCGGGGGCGTTGCCTACGTGCTGGACGAGGACGGGACGTTCAAGTCGCGCTGCAACATGGCCATGATCGAGCTCGAGCCGGTGCCCGAAGAGGAGCAGATCGCGCAGCAGGAGTTCGGCCACTACAACGATCTCGAAAGCCATGGGCGCGTCGACGTCATGTCAGACCTGACGACGAAGGACGCCGAACGCCTGAAACTGTTGATCTCCAATCACGCGCGCTACACCGGATCGAAGCGCGCCGCTGAAATTCTTGCCAACTGGGATACCTATCGTCCGCTATTCCGCAAAGTGATGCCGGTGGAATACCGCCGCGCGCTGGCCGAAATGGCAAAGGAGAAGGCCGCCACGATGCAGGCTGCGGAATAGTATGGGTAAGGTCACCGGGTTTCTGGAAATCGAGCGGGAGGATCGCGACTATCAACCGGTTGCGGAGCGCGTGAAGCATTGGCGCGAATTCGTGCTGCCGCTTCCGGAAAAGGAACTCCGCGATCAAGCCGCGCGCTGCATGGATTGTGGCGTGCCCTATTGTCATGGTACCAGCCGCATCACCGGCGCGCCCACCGGCTGTCCGGTCAACAACCAGATTCCGGACTGGAACGATCTGGTCTATCGCGGCAACTGGGAGGACGCCGCTCGCAATCTGCATTCGACCAACAATTTTCCAGAGTTCACCGGCCGAGTGTGTCCAGCGCCGTGCGAGGCATCGTGCACGCTCAACATCGACGAGAACCCGGTCACCATCAAGACAATCGAGTGCGAGATCGCGGATCGCGCGATAGCTCAAGGTCTCAAGCCCGAGAAATCGCAAGGCAGGACCGGCAAAAAAGTGGCGATTGTCGGGTCGGGGCCGGCGGGCCTTGCCTGCGCGCAACAGCTCGCGCGTGCCGGCCACGAGGTGCATGTCTACGAACGCTGGGCAAAAGCGGGCGGGCTGCTCCGTTACGGCATTCCCGATTTCAAGATGGAAAAGATCCACGTCGACCGCCGCATCGAGCAGATGCAGGGCGAAGGCGTCGTCTTTCACTACAACGCTCATGTCGGCGTAAACGTCACGGCGCACAAATTGGTCAAAGACCACCATGCAGTCGTGCTGACCGGCGGAAGTGAGGAGTCCCGCGATCTACCGATCCCCGGCCGCGAACTGAAAGGCATCCATTTCGCGATGGATTTTCTGCCTCAGCAGAACCGGCGCGTGAGCAATGAGCCGCAGGGTGACGTCGAGCCAATCCTCGCCAAGGGCAAGAAGGTCGTGGTCATCGGCGGGGGCGATACGGGTTCCGACTGCATCGGGACCTCGATCCGCCAGGGCGCGGTTTCGGTCACCAACTTCGAGATCATGCCGCAGCCGCCGGAACACGAGAACAAGATGCTCACGTGGCCGGATTGGCCGCTCAAGCTCCGCATTTCTTCCAGCCACGAAGAAGGTGTATCCCGCGAGTTCGCCGTCCTGACGCAGAAATTCACCGGCGAGAACGGCCGGGTGACGAAGCTTCATTGCACGCATGTGGATGGTGCATTCAAACCCGTGCCGGGCACCGAGTTCGAGCTCGAGGCCGATCTGGTTCTGCTCGCCATGGGGTTCGTGCATCCGGTCCACGAGGGTATGCTGAAGGACCTCGGCGTGGCTCTCGATGCGCGCGGCAATGTGTCCGCGGACACCACGGCGTATCAGACGTCACTGCCAAATGTCTTCGCTGCCGGCGACATGCGGCGCGGGCAGTCGCTGGTGGTTTGGGCGATCCGTGAAGGCCGCCAGGCCGCGTCCGCCGTCGACAAATTCCTGATGGGAACAACGACCCTACCGCGCTGAGGCTCAGCGAAACGGCCAGCCTCCGCCGAAGGGAATGCCCTGGGGTGGACGGGGCACATCATCCCGTTGCGGGGGACGCGGAAGCCTGGGCCGGGTGGCCGCATTTTGCGCAGTTCGCTCGGCGCTGGTTGTTTTCGGTGCGGAGGCCTTTTTCTCCAGAGCAGGCGTCGTCTCGGTGGCCACCGGCTCGGTGCGTGCAGTTTCGGCTGGTGTCGAGGCGAGGGCGGCTGCCGGCGCCGCTGAGCTGTCATCGTTGCCAGGCTGGAGCGCGAAATTGTCGGCCCGTCCGCGCGGAGCGGCGACCGGCTCTCCCTTGACAAGAACGCGCGTGGCCATCGCGTCGCCATGCGGTGAGCTGTTGCCGGCACCGCCAAGCAATTCCTCGGAATTTCCGGAATTGACGGTCAAGGGAACCACCGGTCCCGCCACCGGCCGGGCCGCCGGCTTACCGTCGGGCGTCATGGGCGCGACCGGCCCGGAAGGGAGCGCAACCGGCGTCACGCGGCTATTCATGTGACGTCGAATTTCGCGCTCGACATAGTGCGCAAGCTTCACCGCACCGAATTTTGTGAAGAAAATACCATCTTGCGAACGAAGCCTGCGCACCTGACCTTCATAGTCGGGGCCAAAGTTCGAATACTTGCCGGATTCGTCGACGAAGCCATCCCAGATATCGATGTAAACGACGCCGGCCCGTTCGGCGCGTGCGCGGTAAAGATCATTGAGATAGACCGTGTCGGCCGTGGCCTTGCCGCCGCGCATCGAGGGCAAGCCGACCCAAAAGACCGGCGCCCCCTTGCTTTTGAGGGCGGCGATCGTTTCATCGATGCGCTTGGAATAAATCTCTGCCCACTGATCGGTGCGAAACTCAGCGACTCCACCGGCCTTTTTCGCAGGCTGTGTCTCCGCCGCGGTTGTGGCGGTCTCCTGTTCGCCAGACTGTTCCTTGCTTTGCGCTTCCTTTTCCGCGGCAGGCTTGTCCGCTTGCTCCTTTTGATCCTTGCCCTTCTTTTTTTCGGCTTCCTTGGCGATGTCACGCTCCCGGATCGACTGCCGGTCGCCGACGCCAAGCATCATCACAACATAATTCGCTTTCTCCTGCGCGAGGATGTCGCGCGCAACCCGCCCCCAGTCGAGATCGCCTTTCTGTTCATAACGGATGAGCCCGGAATGAACCTTGTTCTTGCGGATGATCGCGATCTCGGGCGAATCGGCGAATGCATCCTCCATCCCGTAGGCCAGCCAGTCCGCCATGGCATCGCCCAGAACGACAATCGACGTCGTGACTGTAATCGGGTCAGCTTTCGGATCCGGCTTGCGCGGAGCTGGCGCGCGCGAGTTGTCAACCGGCGCCTGCTGCTGTTCGTAAGGCTCAGAGTGACGATCAAAGCCTCCGAACAATCCACCGAAAAATCCGCCTCCGGAGCGCGAACGGTGCTGCTGCTGTTGCCCGCCGAAAAACGGAAACTGAGCCTGAGCTGACGACATCAGGGCGGCTTCGATGGCGACAACGCCGGCGCAGTCGACCGCGGCGAACAGCGCCGCAACGAGGAGCCAACGCGAAAACCGGTGTTTGCCAGTCATGCTGACCGCCCACTGCGTAACGTATTCGGCGTGTGTGAAGGCTTGCCCTCGCCGCCCACCGCCATGGACTAACAGCGCCCGCGAAATGTCAACTCAAACTTGACGAAATACCATGGTTAACGCGCCCGCAACTGATCGAGCACGCCCGCTGAGGCAAACCCGTCCGGAATTCGGCCGTTTTTGGCCTGGAAATCGCGAATCGCGGATCGGGTCTTGACGCCGAGGAGGCCGTCCGGCTCGCCGACATCATAGCCGTGGCGCGAAAGCAGTTGCTGCAGTTCCAGCCTCTCCACGCGCGACAACACACGCTCGTAGCGCGGCCATTCCTGGACGAAGGGGCCACCCCCGCGCAGCCGATCGGCCAGATGTCCGATCGCGAGTGCATAGGCCTCGGCAGGATTGTATTTCATGATCACGCTGAAATTGGTGAGCATCAGGAAGCCCGGTCCCTGGATACCCGCCGGGATCAGAAGGAAAGCCTGGTCATCGGGCCGCGCGAACGGCTGGCCATTCGCGCGCCTGATCCCATGCCGCTCCCACTCGCGAATGCTCATCGGCCGCGCGTGATCGGCAAGCAGGAAGTTGAACGTCGTCGGCACCACCACCTCGTAGCCCCAACTGCGGCCCGGGATCCAACCATCCTTCTTCAGGTTGTTCGCAGTGGAAGCAATGATGTCCGGCACAGAATCGACGACGTCGCGGCGTCCATCACGGTCAAAGTCCACGGCATATTTCTTGAACGAGGTGGGCATGAACTGCGTCGGGCCAAACGCACCTGCCCAGGAACCGACGAGATGTTCAGGCCGGACATCGCCGCGTTGGAGGATTTCGAGCGTGGAAAGAAATTCTTCGCGGAAAAAGCTTTGCCTCCGGCCGATACAGGCAAGGGTCGCGGTTGAACGGATTACGGACCGCTCACCAATAAGTGTCCCGTAGTTGGTTTCGACGCCCCAGATCGCAGCGATCGTGAAGCGATCGACACCATAGGCACGTTCCACCGCATCGAAGGTGCTGCGATATTTCTCGAGCAGAGCGCGGCCCTGCTCGATGCGCTCGGGGTTCACCAGGATGTCCAGGTAATCCCAAAAGGACTTGGTGAACTCCGGCTGGTTGTCGAGCAGATCCATGATTCGCAGGTCGGGCGTAAGTGACCCGGCATATTTCTGGAAGACGCTTCGCGAGACACCGCGGTGCGCGGCGGCCGGCCACAGCCGTTCGATGCAGTCATGGAAATTAGCGGCCGCGGCACGGATGGCGTCGGCCGTCATCAGAGGGTGACCGGACGAGCCCGATTCCCCGCTCCAAGGCGGCGGCGCCTGCGTCGTCGGCGGCAGTGCGCCGGTCGTGACCGGAGCGTGGCCATCGCGCGCGTCTTGTGCCGCCACAAAGCCAGAACCGGCCGCCACGATCGCTGCGCCGATCAAAAAAGGCCACGCTTTGCGCATTACCTCCCCTCGACCCATAACCTAATATCCCGAATATATGGCTGACCCGATATCATTTCAGCAGCGTTCATGGTGTAGTTTCTTGGCAGAAACGTGTGCTTTTCTATCGGCCACCATGGCTCCCGACCCGGATAACTCTGAAAATCCCGCATGACCCATATCCGCAAAGCCATTTTTCCCGTGGCCGGGCTTGGAACCCGCTTTTTACCTGCGACCAAGGCCATGCCAAAGGAGATGCTCCCGGTCGTAGACCGACCGCTTATCCAGCACGTTGTGGACGAGGCGCGGCAGGCCGGGATCGAGCATTTCATCTTTGTTACAGGTCGAAACAAGAGCGTGATCGAGGACCATTTCGACCGCCAGTTCGAACTCGAGTTAACCTTGATAGAGCGCGGGAAGAAGACCGAACTCGCGCTGCTGTCGGAGGACCTCCCTGAGGCCGGCACCGTCAGCTTCACCCGCCAGCAATCTCCGCTCGGCCTGGGACACGCGGTGTGGTGCGCGCGCGAGTTGGTCGGCCATGAACCGTTCGCCCTGTTGTTGCCGGATGTCCTCGTTCAGCACACCCGGGGCTGCCTCGCGCAGATGATCGACGCGGCGAAGGACCTCGACGCCAATGCCAATATCGTTGCCGTTGAGAAGGTGCCGCAGGAGCGGGTGCACATGTACGGCGTCGTCGGCGTCGGTGCTCCGAAGGGGAAGGCGTTCGCGATCACCAAGATGGTTGAAAAGCCGAAAGCGAGCGAAGCGCCGTCCAATCTGTCGATTACCGGACGATACATCCTACAACCGCAGATTTTTGAGCTCCTGGAAAAGCAGGCGGCCGGCGCCGGCGGCGAGATTCAGCTCACCGACGCCATGCTCGCGCTGTCGCATTCCCAGCCTTTCTACGGTCTCGAATTCGAGGGGCGCAGTTTCGATTGCGGCTCCAAAATCGGCTTTCTCACGGCCAATGTGGCCTACGGCCTCGAGCGCGCGGATATAGCGCCAGACTTACGCTCAGAAATGCGCCGCTTGCTCGACGGCAAATAGCGGCCGGCGAATAGCCGATCAAGCCCAGCCCTTGAGCTCACGCGTGACGATGTCGCGGATCACTGCCATTCCGCCGGGCGTATCATTGAGGCAGGGAATGGCGGCAAAGTTTTCTCCGCCTGCGTGTCGGAAGATCTCGGCATTTTCCATGGCGATCTCTTCAAGAGTCTCAAGGCAATCCGAGGAAAATCCAGGGGTGATGACGGCAAGATTCTTCACACCCCCCTCGGCAAGCGACCTCACCGTGGCATCGGTGTAAGGCTTGATCCACTCTGCGGTGCCGAAACGCGATTGGAACGTCATGATCAGACGTTTGTCGTCGAGCTTCAGCTTCTTGCGCAGCAATGTCGTCGTCTCGGTGCAGTGCTTGAGATACGGGTCGCCCTTGGTCACGTAATCCTCTGGCATTCCGTGGTAGGAGGCGATGATCACCTCGGGCTTAAAGCGAAGCTTCGCAAGCTCCGCGTTCAGGGAAGCTGCCAGGGCATCGATGTAAACGGGCTCGGCATAGTAGGGCGCGGCGATGCGTAGCGTGGGCTGGGAGCGCATCCGTTTGAGCGCGCGAAACGCTTCGTCGCAGACGGTGGCTGTAGTCGCCGCGGAGTATTGCGGGTAGAGGGGAACGACCAGGATGCGCTCGCAATCCTGCTCGGCAAGCGCCTCCAGACGCGAGCGGATCGACGGATTGCCATAGCGCATCGCCCAATCGACGCGGATTCGTTTGTCCACCTTATCGAAAATGTCGTCGAGCTTGTCGGACTGGGAGCGCGTGATCGTCTTCAGCGGCGATTCGTTCCGCTCCTTGTTCCAGATCTTGTCGTAGTCACGCCCCTTGCGGCCAGGGCGAACGGTCAAAACGATCAGATTAAGGACAAGCCACCATTTCAGACGGTTCTCTTCGATCACGCGCCGATCGGAGAGAAATTCCTTCAGGTATCGGCGCATGGCCAAGTAGCCGGTCGAGTCCGGCGTACCGAGATTGACCAGCAGTACGCCGATCCGGCCGCTTGCAGCCGGACCTTTATCCGGGCTCATGACTTGCGCTCATCGGAGATAATCTTGCCGTCATTCGGCAGCGAGCCCGGCGCAACCAGCTTTACGATCCCCTTGAGCTTGGTGATCGATTGCAGATTGGCGGCAATTGCGCTTTCGAGAGCTGCATCCGACGTGGAGCTTTCGGCCAGCAAGGTCATGGAATCCTGTTCCGCGTCACGCCCGACGACCAGCCGCAGGCGCTTGAGTTCTGGATGGCGAGAGGCCAGTTCGGCGATCTGCTTTGGATGAACGAACATGCCCTTCACTTTCGCCGTCTGGTCGGCACGTCCCATCCATCCTCGTAGACGGGCATTGGTGCGCCCGCATGGAGAAACGCCGGGCATGACAGCGGAAAGATCGCCCGTACCGAACCGGATCATCGGGTAATCCGGATTGAAGGAGGTGACGACGACCTCTCCCACCTCGCCCTCCGGCACGGGATCGCCTGTACCGGGCCGAACGATTTCGACGATCACGGTCTCATTCACAATTATGCCGTCGCGCGCGTCGCTTTCGTAGGCAATTACCCCGAGTTCGGCGGTGGCGTAGCATTGCAATACGGCAACGCCGCGGTGGCCGAGTTCCTGGCGCAGCGAAGCCGGCAACGCGGCGCCGGAAACAAGCGCGCGCTTGATGGAGGATGCGTCTTTTCCGGCGCTTTGAGCGGTGTCGAGCAGGATCTTGAGGAAGTCCGGCGTACCGACATATCCCTGTGGCCGGTAATGCGCGATCGCATCCAGTTGCTGCTCGGTATTGCCCACGCCGCCCGGAATGACAGCGCAGCCAAGCGCGTGCGCGCCCGATTCAAGAATGAAGCCGCCGGGCGTGAGGTGATAAGCAAACGAATTATGCACGATATGACCGGCACGAAACCCGGCCGCATAGACAGCGCGCGCGGCTCCCCACCAGTCGGCGCCCTCGCCTTCAGGTTCGAAGATCGGCCCCGGTGACATCAGCAAGCGCCGGACCCTTCCCGGCGCGGTGGTGTTCAGCCCGCCAAATGGGGGGTGCGCCTTCTGCAGCGCCGCAAGGTCCGACTTGCGCATCACCGGCAATTTCGTCAGCGATGCACGCGACGTGACCGATTTGGGATCGATGCCCTCAAGGTGCTTGGCCCACCCGGGCGCAGTCATCGCACACGCGATTAGTTCGCCCAGCCGCGCGAATTGTTCGCGCTCGCGGGCGACGGGATCACGGGTTTCCAACGCGTCGTAATGTTCCGGCATGGCTTACGCCAGCCACCGCTTCCGCCGTCGGTAATGCTTGCCTTCGCGGAACGATTTGCGCCGGCCTTCTGAAATGCCGAGGTAGAATTCCTTGACGTCTTCGTTCTCCGCGAGCGTCGTCGCCTCGCCATCCATCACCACGCGGCCGTTTTCCAGAATATAGCCGTAACGCGCAAAGCGTAGCGCCATATGCGTGTTCTGTTCCGCCAAAAGGAAGGACACGCCCTCCTTCTCGTTGAGGTCCTTTACGATTCCGAAAATTTCTTCAACGATTTGCGGCGCAAGCCCCATTGACGGTTCGTCGAGCAGGATCATCTTCGGACGGGACATCAACGCGCGGCCGATTGCGCACATCTGCTGCTCGCCCCCCGACGTGTAGCCCGCAAGCGAACTTTTCCGCTCGCCGAGCTTGGGAAAATACGAATAGACCAGATCGAGATCACGTTTGATCGCTGCCTTGCCGTCGCGGCGGGTGAATGCGCCCGTGAGCAGATTTTCTTCGATGGTGAGATGGCCGAAGCAGTGCCGCCCTTCCATCACCTGGATGCAGCCTCGTCGCACCAGTTCGTTTGGGGAAAGGTCCTGCACCTCGCCGCCTTCGAATACGATCGAACCTTTAGTGACATCACCACGTTCGGCATGGAGCAGATTGGAGATTGCTTTCAGCGTCGTGGTCTTTCCGGCGCCGTTGGCGCCAAGCAGGGCAACGATGCCGCCCTTGGGGACGTCAAGAGAAACGCCTTTGAGCACCAGGATGACGTGATCGTAGATCACCTCAATATTATTGACCGAGAGAATGGTCTCGCTTTGCGCGGTCGTTGCCGGATTCTGCTCGACAGCGGACATCAGCCACCACTCCAAGCAAGGGAAGCCTCTCCCCGTCAGGGGAGAGGCTTATGTTTCAGCGCATCAAGTTACGATGACTTGTCACACGCTTCGGTGCGCTTCGGCCAGCCGGCGTTCTTTTCGACGTATTCTTTGGCCGCCTCTTCAAGCATCGGTCGCACCTTGTCTCTCATGGGCTGGATCCAGTCGGAGACCTTGACCCACTTGGCGCCGTCCCACTGTTGCATGTAGGCGGGCGCGTGGCCGTTGTGATCGGTGCAGTTTACGCCCGAGATCGGCGCCGCAAAGCCGGCGAAGCCGAGCTCCTTCCAGCGTGCTTCGCTGATGTTGAGCGTCTCGAGGCCACGGCGGACATCTTCGCCGGTCACGACCTTCTTGCCCGACAGCTTCTGAGCGTTGCGGATTGCTTCGGCGACGAGCACCGAGTTGTAGACGCCGCGGTTGTAGAAGTTCTCCGCGAACTTGTCCTTCTCGACCTGGCTCTTGCCCTTGTCCACGACATGTTTCTTGATGTCCTGGAGCGCGGGATAGTTGGGACCCAGTCCGTTGAAATTGAGCGCGAGATAGCCCTTGGCTTCCTGGCCGCCGCCGCGCCCGTCGTCATCGCTGCCTGACCACCAGATGCCGATGAAATGATCCATGGGGAATCCGTTCTCGGCTGCGCGCTTGACCGCCGTCGGGTTCATCGCGCCCCAGCCCCACATGATCATCCACGCCGGCCGATCGCGACGGACCGCCAGCCACTGCGCCGACTGATCCTGCATTTCCTTGCCGGCGACCGAATACTCCTTCACCGTGAAGCCATAGTCCTTGGCAAACTGCTGCAACAGCGGGAGCGGCTCGCGGCCATACGGGCTTTCGAGGAAAATAAAGCCGATGGTCTTTCCCTTAAGCTTGTCGAGGCCACCTTCCTTGCCGCCGATGTAGCGCATGACCATCGACAAGCCGTCCCAGTAGGTAGCCGGCGGATTGAACACCCAGGGAAAATCTTTACCGACGGCCGAGGCCGATAAGCCGTAGGCCATGGACAGGATCGGGATCTTGTCGACTGCAGCCTTGGGGATGATCTGCAAGGTGATGCCGGTCGAATACGGATTCACGACGGCTGGCTTCTTGCCCTTGACCGATTCCCAGCACTCAACCCCCTTCTTGGTGTCGTAACCGGTTTCGCACTCTTCGACGTTGAGCTTCACGCCGCCGATGCCGCCGTCGCGCTCGTTGAGCATGGCCAAATAATCGTGCATGCCATTGGCAATCGGAATGCCTGAGCCCGAGTACGGGCCTGTTCGGTAAGTCAGCAACGGCACATAAATTGAATCCTGCGCCTGCGCCTGGCTGACGAGCACAGCGGCTCCCACCACGCTCGCGCAGGTCACACCGACTAAAAATTGTCTTGCCTTCATCGCATTCCTCCCTTCGTTCACGCCCGGCGGCGCAACCTCTGGTTTGTGTAACTCGCCTGTCCGATTTGGCTGAAAGGCGATTTTCCGAGCCATGGCTTCAAGCCATAGCCTCAAACTTGGGTCTATCTTGTACCATCAATAGGGAAACGGCCACACCCTCAGTTTTTGCTTGCCAATCTGCCACAGGCGGGCAAGGCCCGCCGGCTCAGCGATAAGAAAGAACACGATTAGGGCCCCGGTAATCATGAACGTCAGGTGCTCAACTGTGGCAGCGTGCAGCGGCAGGCCCAGTTGCGGCGGCACAAAACGCAGGATGATCGGCAGGATGTAGATCAATGCTGCGCCGAGGAAGGAGCCCAGCAGGCTCCCCAAACCACCAATAATGATCATGAACAGGACCGTGAAACTCTCATTAATCGAGAACACGGTCGACTCGGCGCCCCCGTACCAGAGGAAGACCAACAGCGCGCCTGCAACGCCGCAATAGAATGAAGACACGGCGAAGGCGAGCAATTTGGTCGGCAGCAGGCGAATTCCCATCAGCTCGGCGGCAATATCCATGTCGCGAATCGCCATCCACATGCGGCCAATGCGCCCATGCACGATATTCGAGGCCATCCAGGTCATGATGACGACGATCGTCAACACGATCAGATAGCGCGTCTCGGCGCTCGCGCGCGGACCGGTGATGATGATGCCAAACAGTTCGCGTTGCGGGACCTCGATGGCCGCCGACACATTGTAATTGTAAAGCCAGGGAATTCGGATGAAGCACCATTCCAGAAAGAACTGCGCCGCGAGGGTCGCAATCGCGAGATAAAAACCCTTGATGCGCAAGGAAGGCAGGCCGAACGCGACCCCGACAGCCGCAGAGAAAAAACCGGACGCAATCACCCAAATGATGATGTTCACGTTGGGAAAGATCGTAGTCAGCTTGTAGCAGGCATAGGCCCCTACCCCCATGAAAGCGCCGGTGCCGAGGGAAAGGAGCCCGGTGTAACCCGTAAGCAGGTTGAGCCCGATTGCAGCCAGCGAGAAAATCAGGAACGGAGTCATCACCGCGTTGGTGAGGAAGTCATTGCCGATAAGCGGAATGCCGACGAATGCGATGACAAGGATGACGATAATGCCGATGCGGTCTTGCAGAATCGGAAAAATCGCCTGGTCTGTGGCGTAGCTGGTCTTGAACTGGCCGGCCTCGCGGTAAAGCATCGCTCGTCACACCCGTTCAATAATGCGTTCGCCAAACAGACCTTGCGGGCGGAACAGCAGGAACACCAGTGCAAGCACGAACGCGAACCAGGAATCGGTGCCCCCGCCGATCAACGGCCCCCAGTAGAATTCCCAGAGCTTCTCGCCGACGCCGATGATCAAGCCGCCAACGATGGCACCCGGGATTGAAGTCAGGCCGCCGAGAATGAGGACAGGCAGTGCCTTGAGCGCGATTACGTCCAGCGCAAACGAGACATCCGAGCGCGCGCCCCACATGATGCCCGTAACCAATGCCACAAGGCCGGCGGCAAACCACACGATCACCCATATCTGCTCAAGTGAAATGCCGACCGACAGTGCGGCCTCGTGGCTATCCGCCACCGCGCGAAGAGCCCGACCGATCCGTGTTTTCGAGAAGAACACGGCCAAACCGGCCACCATGACCGACGCAATGACGGCCGCAGCGATGTCGAGCTTCTGCAGGGAGACGATCCCGCCGAACGCCTTGTAGGTGACCGTGCCTTTCGGCAGATAAAGCTGCTCGGTGATCATGACTTTTGGGTCGCCGCCGAAGACAAATTGTCCGAACCCAATAAGAAAGTAGGTTAGGCCGAACGTCGCCATGAACAGAATGATGTCGGACTGGTTGATCAGCGGCCGCAAGACGACGCGCTCGACCGCGAAGGCGAGCCCAAACATCACCGCAATGGTCAGCCCAAGGGCCAGAAAGGGCGGTATGCCGGCATTGTACAGTCCGACCAGCGTGAGCGCCGCGAAGACCACCATGATCCCTTGCGCGAAGTTGAAGACCCCCGATGCCTTGAAAATCAGGACGAAGCCAAGCGCGATCAGGGCGTAAAGCACCCCGCCGACCATCCCCTCCCACAGCGTCTGCACGAGCAGGTCGGGCGCCGTGCCCATTTGCACGAAGGGATCGAGGAAGATCTTGTAAAGGATGTCCATGCGTCCTCAGTGCGCCACGCCGAGATAAGCGTCGATCACGGCCTGGTTTCGTTTGACCTCGTCGGGCGTGCCGTCGGCGATCTTGATGCCGTGATCGAGCACCACCACCCGATCCGAGAGATCCATCACCACGCCCATGTCGTGCTCGATCAGCGCAATCGTCGTGCCATAGTGATCGTTCACATCGAGCACGAAGCGCGACATGTCTTCTTTTTCTTCGAGATTCATTCCGGCCATTGGCTCGTCCAACAGCAACAATTCCGGCTCCATGGCGAGCGCGCGGCCAAGCTCGACCCGTTTCTGCAAACCGTAGGGGAGACGCCCTACAGGCACACGTCGGATCTCCTGGATTTTCAAGAAATCGATGATCTCTTCGACACGATGACGATGTTCGACCTCTTCTCGTATCGCGGGACCGTAGCGGAGAAGCTGCCAGAAGAAATTGCTGTGCATTTTCAGGGTGCGGCCGGCCATGATGTTGTCGAGCGCGGTCATGCCCCGGAACAGGGCGACATTTTGAAACGTGCGCGCGATGCCGCCATAGGCAGCGTCATGAGGGCGCATCCTTGCGCGGGTTTGCCCCTTGAACGTAATGCAACCTTTTTGCGGGTGGTAGAAGCCGTTGATGATATTGAGCATCGACGTCTTGCCGGCGCCATTTGGCCCGATGATCGCCCGGATTTCGCCTTTGCGGATGTCGAAGGAAACGTCGCTGACCGCCTTTACGCCGCCAAAAGAGAGCGACACGTTCTCGACCGATAACAGCTCGTCGCCGACCGCAACGTCCGGGCCCCCGGTCGCTCTCATGCCGCTTTCCCCATGGCGGGAGTGGCTGCGGGTTTCATGTCGCGGATTTTCACGCGGGCGCTGATCGTGCCCTTGCGACCGTCTTCGAAGGTCACCTGGGTCGAAATATCTGCCTCTTTTGAACCGTCGTAGAGCGCCGTGATCAGCGGCGCATAGCGTTCTGCGATAAAACCGCGCCGCACCTTCAGTGTGCGGGTGATTTCCCCGTCGTCGGGATCGAGCTCTTTATGCAGAATCAGGAACCGCCTGATCTGCGCCCCCGCCATCACCTTGTCTTCGGCGAGCGAGCGGTTCACTTCCGCCACATGCTTTTCGAGCATGTCATAAACCAGCGGATGCCCGGCGAGCTCCTGATACGAGCCATAGACCACGTTGTTGCGTTCCGCCCAGCTTCCAACCGCGGTGAGATCGATGTTGAGCATCACCGTGACGAAATCCTGCTTGTCGCCCAGCGCCACGGCCTCGTGGATATTCGGAAAGAACTTGAGTTTGTTCTCGATGTATTTCGGCGGGAACATCGTCCCGTCGTTCAGCTTTCCGACATCCTTGGTGCGGTCGATGATCTTGAGGTGTCCGGTCTTTTCGTCGAAAAAGCCGGCGTCGCCGGTTTTTACATAGCCATCCGGGGTCATCACTTCCGCGGTCTTTGTCTCATCCTTGAAATAGCCGGAGAACATACCCGGTGACCTGAACTGCACCTCGCCATTGTCGGCGATCCGAATGTCGACGTTGGGGCATGCAGGCCCCACCGTATCGGCATAGATTTCGCCATCTGGCTGGGCCGTAACGTAGAGAAATGCTTCGGTCTGTCCGTACAACTGCTTCAGGTTCAGCCCGATAGAGCGGTAGAAGCTGAAAAGATCCGGCCCGACGGCCTCCCCGGCAGTATAGGCGACGCGCACGCGCGAGAAGCCCAGCACGTTCTTGAGTGGGCCATAGACGAGGATATTGCCGATTGCGTAGAGAACACGCCCCGTCAGCGACACGTTTTCGCCATTGAGAATGCGCTCGCCATAGCGGCGCGCCACGGCGATGAAATAGTGAAACACCTTTCGCTTGATGAGACCGGCATCTTCCATCCGGATCATCACGCGCGTGAGCAGCTGCTCCAACGTGCGCGGTGGCGCGAAATAGAAACTGGGACCGATTTCACGCAGATCGCTCATCGCCGTGTCGGGGCTTTCCGGGCAGGCGGTGCAGAAGCCGGAGACCAGGCCTTGCGCATAGTTGAGATAGTGGTCACCGACCCAGGCGAGCGGCAGATACGCGAGTGCCACATCTTTTTCCGTTAGCTTGTCGAACGCGACAGTATCGGCCGCAGCATGTATCGAACGTTCGTTGGTGAGCACGACGCCCTTGGACGTGCCGGTCGTGCCTGAAGTATAGAGAATGATCGAAGGATCGCTGCCTTTGCTGGTCGCGATTTCGTTATCGAGCCAGGCCGCGACGGCGGGATCGGCCAGAGCTTTGCGACCTTCGTCAATAACCTCGTCGATCGGGCGAAGGCGACTGTGATCGTAATCGCGCAGGCCACGCTTCTCGTCGTAGACCATCAACTCCAGCTGGGGGAGCCGCTTCATGACCGACTGGATCTTGTCGACCTGCTCCTGATCCTCGACCGCGGCAAAGCGAACCTCGGCGTGAGCGAGCGCATACGCCAGTTCGTCGGCGACAGCATCGGCATAGACCGGCACGGGAATCGCGCCCAGCATCTGGACCGCCATTACGGACCAATAAAGCTTCGGTCTATTGCCACCAACTATTGCGACGGTCTCGCCGCGTTTGACACCCAGTCGATGCAGACCGACAGCATAGGCGCGGACGATGTCCAGCGTCTGGCTCCAGGTCCAGGTTTGCCAAATGCCAAGGTCCTTGTGCCGCATCGCTGGCCGCGCGCCGCAGACATTGGCGTTACGGATCAATAGCTTCGGAAACGTTTCCGCGCCCGCGGCGGCGTTCGACGCCACAACTCAGTCCTCCCGGTGCGGCCGCGCGCGCCTGCGCGGCCCGATAACCCCTCGCCGTCTGCAGTGACGATCTTGTTGTCTCGATATGAAAACACCACCGGATGGCGGTCAAGTATCAGATCACATGTAAATGGGTCACGCAGGGGGCCAAGCTATTCCGCTGCCTTGAGAAAACTTGTCGTCCCGGAGCGAAACTCCTCCCGCAGAGCCGCTTCTTCGGCCTTTGCCGCGGCCAGATGCCGCTGCTTGATCGGCCCGTATCCACGGATTTTTTCGGGAATTGTCGCAAGCGCGACGGCGACATGGTGGTTAGCCGGCGTCAGCCGCTCCAGTAGCTCCTCGAGCAGTTGTTCATAGTCGGAGATCAGGCGGCGCTCGGTCTTGCGCTCGGCTGTATAGCCGAAAAGATCGAATGCGGTGCCGCGCAGGAATCTGAACTTCGCCAATAGCGCAAAAGCTTTCAGGATCCAAGGACCAAACGAGATCTTTTTTGGTTCGCCCGTTTCCGGATTGCGCCGCGCCAGCAACGGCGGCGCCAAATGAAATTCGAATCGCAGCTTGTCGCCGTCGAATGTCGATCTAACCCGATCAAGGAACGACGTTTCGCTGTACAGGCGCGCCACTTCGTATTCGTCCTTGTACGCCATCAGTTTAAAGAGGTAGCGCGCAACGGCTTCCGCAAGTCCGCAGTGCCCCGCCGCTTTTTCGGCTTCCACTGTGCGAGCTTTCTCAACCCAGATTCGATAGCGGCGCGCGTAATCCGCATTTTGATAGGCGGTCAGAAATTCCACGCGACGATTCACGGTGTCGGCGAAAGATTGCGACAGCCTTAGTGAATCATTCTGTTCCTGCGGCCGCGGTTTGACCAGTGCCTCAAGCCCTCTTGGATCGACGACAGCGCGGCGCCCATAACGAAACGCCGCAATATTCATTGCCACAGCTTGGCCGTTCATTTCGATCGCCCGCTCGACGGCCTCCGCCGAAAGCGGCAACGCTCCGCTTTGGTAGGTATAGCCGAGCATGAACATGTTCGCGCCCATGGAGTTGCCGAGCAGCGCGGTCGCGAGCCGCCCGGCGTCCACGAACTGAGTATGCTCGCGACCGGCGTGAGCGATGATGGCGCGTTTGAGACGCTCCGTCGGCAGAAAAAAATCCGCATTGCGCGTGAAATCGCCGGGCAAAAATTCCGCGGTATTGACGATAACCCGCGTAATTCCATTTTTCATCGCGCCAAGCACTTTCTTGGCGCCGACAACGACAATGTCCCCGCCCAGGACCAGGTCGGCGCCGCCCGCCGCGATTCGAATCGCATGAATATCCGACGACGTATTGGCGATGCGAATGTGACTCGATACTGCGCCGCCCTTTTGCGCCAAACCGGCCATATCGATGATGCCGACGCCCTTGCCTTCCAGATGCGCCGCCATTCCGACGATGGCTCCAATAGTAACAATTCCAGTCCCGCCAATACCCGTGACGATGATCCCGTAAGGGTGATTGAGCAGCGGCGCCTTGGGCGCCGGGAGGGCCGGCCACTCTTTAGGCTCGGCGAGGGCCTCGCCTTTCTTGAGCTTCGCGCCGTGCACAGTCACAAAGGAAGGGCAAAAGCCCTTCAGGCAGGAGTAGTCCTTGTTGCAACTCGACTGATCGATCGTTCGCTTGCGGCCCCACTCGGTTTCCAGCGGCTGCACCGATACGCAATTCGATTTGACGCCGCAATCGCCGCACCCCTCGCAAACCAGGTCATTGATGACCACCCGCTTGTCGGGATCAGGAAATGCCCCGCGCTTGCGGCGTCGCCGCTTCTCGGCAGCGCAGGTCTGGTCGTAGATGAGCACGGTAACGCCGGGGACGGTGGCGAGCTCCCGTTGAACGGCGTCAAGTTCGTCGCGGTGATGCACCGTAAGTCCGCGCGGCCATTCGATGTCTTTCCCATACTTCCAGGGCTCGTCGGTGACGACGACCACCCGCTTGGCCCCCTCGGCGGCCACTTGCGATGCGATCTGCGGGACAGTCAACCCGCCGTCATTCGCCTGTCCGCCGGTCATGGCGACCGCATCGTTGAACAGGATCTTGTAGGTCATGGTCACGCCGGAAGCGATCGCAGCGCGGATCGCGAGATAGCCGGAGTGGTTGTAAGTGCCGTCCCCAAGATTCTGGAAAACGTGCCCGCGGTTGGAAAATGGCGCTTCGCCAATCCAGTTGGCGCCCTCGCCCCCCATCTGGGTGTAGCCGAGCGTTTTGCGGTCCATCCACTGCGCCATGTAATGGCACCCGATGCCGGCATAGGCGCGGCTGCCTTCGGGGACCCGCGTCGACGTGTTGTGCGGGCACCCCGAACAGAAATACGGAATGCGTTGGGCAACGTCCGTCGTTTCGGTGAGCGCGCTTTGCGCGGATTTCAGGCGGGCCACGTTTGCCGCGAGCTCTTCGTTGGAGCCATAGCGCAGCAACCGTTCGCCGATGCAGATGGCGATATCGTTCGGATCAAGCGCGCCCTTGACCGGGAATAGCCAGTTTCCCTGCTCGTCTTTCTTGCCGATGCAGACCGGCTGATTTGCCGTGCCGTAAAGTTCTTCACGAACCTGCACTTCGATCAGCGAGCGCTTTTCCTCGACAACAATGATCAGGTCGAGCCCTCGTGCGAACTCCGCCAGCTCCTGTCGCCCGAGCGGCCAAACGCAGGCAACCTTGAAAACCCGAAGGCCAAGATCATTGCATTTGATCTCATCGATCCCGAGCTCGTCGAAGGCTTGACGCACGTCGAGATACGCTTTGCCGGTGGTGATGATGCCAATCTTTGGCGCCCGTCCCCCGGACATAATAATGCGATTGAGTTTATTGGCTCGCACAAAGGCCAGCATGGCATCGCGCTTGAAATCGTGCAGGCGCGCTTCCTGGCCGAGGAATGTGTCGGTGAGGCGGATATTCAGGCCGCCTGGCGGCATGCTGAAATCGCTCGGCGTTACGATCTGCATGCGATCGAGCGAACCATCGGCCACCCCCGTCGACTCTACGGTTTCATGCATGCATTTGAGCGCGGTCCAGGCGCCTGTGAAGCGCGACATGGCCCAGCCGTATTGCGCGTAGTCGATAATCTCCTGCACGCCGCCGGGATTGAGGATCGGAATCATCACATCGACGAAATGGAATTCGGATTGATGCGCGGTCGTTGATGATTCAGCCGTGTGGTCATCGCCCATCAGAGCAATGACGCCGCCATGCTTTGAGGTACCGGCCAAATTGGCGTGGCGGAACACGTCGCCAGTGCGGTCGACGCCCGGTCCTTTGCCATACCACATGCCGAACACGCCACCGAATTTGCCTTCACCACGGAGTTCAGCTTGCTGTGAGCCCCACAGCGCGGTGGCCGCGAGGTCTTCGTTCAAGCCGGGCTGGAACTTGATGTCGGCAGCCACAAGTTGCCTTGCCGCACGCATGAATTGCTGGTCGAGACCGCCGAGGGGGGAACCGCGGTAGCCGGTGACATACCCGGCGGTGTTCAGGCCAGCGCGCCGGTCACGCTCTTTCTGCATCAGGCAGGCGCGAATCAGCGCCTGATAGCCTGTGACGAATACGTGCGACTGGCTCAGGTCGTATTTGTCGTCGAGGCTGACCGTTCGAAACGCCATGGATGGCCTTGTCGTCGTGGCGCACCACGGCGCCGGGTCCCACTCATATAGGCTTGTCCTGCGCGTGGCAAAGCGCTGAACGCCAGCAAAGCTACACCTCAACGAGTTTGGGTCAATTTCGTTATTGCCGCTGCTTACAAAAGGAAATTTCCGTGGTCGACGCCTACGCGCACTTTGGCGCAATGCAGCAGACAGAGCAGACCTACGGCGATGTGGGTGGTCAAACGCGGCCGCGGCTGCCAGAAGAGTGTCCCGCCGGGAACTCCCCTTGATGTTGCAATCGCCGCCTTCCTCAATCGAAAGCAAAGCGTCCTGGACAGTTGCCACGGTGGCACTCGTCACGATGCTGATGGCATTCGGAGCGGCATGGATCACGGCTGTGGCGCTCAAGGACATTGCGGCTGAGGTGGACGGAATCCGGTCGATCCCGGCACTCGCCAGCGCCCTCGCCTGGCTTGGCTCAGGTTTCGGCGGAATTCTGATGGGCAGGATCGCCGACAAGGTCGGCACACGATGGACCGTGATCTGCGGGTCCTTGATGATCGGCCTCGGTCTTGCGATCTCGACCATTGGCCCGCCTTGGCCGCTTTGGATCGGCCACGGGCTCTTCATAGGGCTGATCGGGTTGGGCGGCATCAACGCGCCCATGTACATCTATGTCAGCCGCTGGTTCGACCGCCGGCGTGGCTCGGCGTTGGCACTCATTTCGAGCGGCAGCTATCTGGCCGGCGCAATGTGGCCACCCGTGTTCGAACGCGCCATCGCCGCCTTTGGATGGCGCAGCACCATGCTTTGGTACGCGCTGGCCGAAATTGTGGTGATCATCCCGCTCGCCTTGCTTTATTTTCGCGCCCCACCCGAACTGGTCTTGCCGGCCGCTTCGTCTGATCCCGCCGCTGCGAAAGCGCGCGTCCTTGGGTGGCCGCCTAATCTGGTTTTCGGAATGATGTGTGTCGCCGCGGTGCTGTGCTGCGTTCCAATGGCAATGCCGCAAGGTCATCTCGTCGCCTTCTGCAGCGATATTGGCATTACGCGTTCGAACGGTGCGTTGATGCTGTCGGTCCTGCTTGGCACGGCCTTTCTTAGCCGGCAGATGTGGGGCGCCATTTCTGATCGCATCGGCGGGCTCGCAACGGTCCTGATCGGCTCGGCATGGCAGGCTGCGTCGATGACGGCCTTTCTCTTCACGCAAAACGAAGCGGGCCTGTTCACGATAGCCGCGGCGTTCGGCCTCGGATTCTCCGGGATCATCCCGGCCTATGTGCTGGCATTGCGCGAATTGTTTCCCGCCTCCGAGGCCTCGTGGCGCATTCCAACGTTGCTCCTGTTTAGCGGCGGCGGGATGGCGCTCGGCGGCTGGCTCGCGGGCCTTCTCTACGATCATTTCGGTTACTATGCGCCAGCTTTCGCGGCGGGAATCGGCGCCAATATTCTCAATCTGGTCTTGATCGGGATTCTGGTCGGCCGAGGGCGCTTGCGCGCGGCGTTAGCCTGAGAAATCAGGTCCGCGACGGACTGATCAGCCAGACGCCTGCCAGGATGCCGAGGGCGATCGCCGCCGTCCCCAGCGCCGCCCAGGTTTGCGCGGCCGCCAGCGCGGTTGTCGCAGCCCAGGCTATCGAGGAAAAAGCTTCCGCGAATGTGGCGAGGCGGGATGAGGTCTGCCTGCGGCGGAATTGACTGCGCCGCGCCTGCACGCGGAAGCAGAGCTGGATGGCCGTCGCGGCTGCTGCCGCGGTCAATATGCCGAGGCCACAAACAATGCCCGCGAATACAGTATCGAGGGTCAAAACGGCAACGATCGGCGCGAAGACGAGCGCGATCACTCCTATGACTGCTTCGATCTTGGCCCACAGGATGCGTGGCGAGGTAATCGGCGCGGTGGCGACAAGATCGGGGGCGTCCTCGCCTGAAATCGAAAGCCACGCCAGTCCTCCGGCGAGCTGGCCGGCCGCCATGACCACCACCGGAATTAACACGACAAAAGAGTCGTTGCGGTCATGAAATGTGATCCAAAGCAGCAGCGCCGGCGGAATGAGATACAAAATCTGCATCAGCGTCTGCGAAACGAGCCAAGGATCGCGCTGCAGAAGCGTCCATTCCTTGTGCCGCAGCGCGCGGCTCGCAGAGCGGCGGCGAAAGCCGCGCGACCATCGACGCTGACGCACGGCGGCGCTCGAAACACCGGCCGCCGCCAGAGCGTGCTCGCCGAAACGCCGCGAGAAAAGCCAAATGGTCACACCGAGCGCAGCAATGCCGAAGGCCATGACGCCGGCCAGCGCCGCATAATCTCCAAGCACAGCGCGTGCGGGCCACCAGAAGGCGCTGGTCGTATCGGGCGCGTGGGACAGCATCCAATTCGACTGCAATGCGGCGAAGCGCGACAGGCTGCCCGCAGAAAAAATGGCCGCAATCTGCAAAAGGATAACGAACGCGGCACCGATGACCGCCGCCACGATCTGGGCGATCAGCCTCGTGCGCTTGGCACCGATGATGCGGAACAATGCGACGGTCAGCGCAAGCGCTGCTGCCGTTGCCACCGCGCCCATTGCCGCGACCACACCATAAGCTGAAAGCCATCGGCTACCGCCGAGCACCGCCAGAACATTGATGAATGGCGCGGCCAGCAGCACGGCGATTGCGATGGCAGCGGCCGCGATCCGCGCCATGCGCACCGCGAATACTTTGCGTGCCGAAGCGGGCGACGTGAGGACGAGATCGAGATCGGAGCGCGAATAAAATGCACGCGTCACCGACTCCATTCCTTGCGACAGGAGCAGCGACCATGACAGCACCAGCGAGCCGGTGATGCCGACCAGAGTTGCCGTGTCGGAAGCCAGATTGGCATTGGCGAAGCTCGCGACCGTCCAATAGGCGAACACATGCATGAAGCCTGCAAAGGCGATCAGCGCGATGGCCGCGGTGCGCGCGCGCGTGCGTCCTCCCGCCGTCATCAGGGAAGCCCAATCTCGCCAACCGAGACGCAGCTCGTGACTGGTAAGCCAGGTCAGGGAAGCCGGCTGGCTCACGCTGCGGCCGCCTGCTCGGCCACCAGCATGAGGAATGTATCCTCGAGGCTTGTAGCGGTTTCACCGGTCTGCCGGCGCAGGTCGTCAAGCGTGCCTTCCGCGATAAGCCGCCCGCCCGCAATTACGCCGATGCGATCGGCCATGCGCTCCGCCACCTCGAGAATATGCGTGGTCATGATGACGGTGCCGCCGGCACGCACGCGCTCGCGAAGCACGTTCTTCACCTGCCGGGCAGTGCCGGCGTCGAGACCTGTCAATGGCTCGTCGAGGATGATCAGCTTCGGGTCGTGCACGAGCGCGCCGGCAAGGGCCACCTTTTGCCGCATGCCCTTAGAGAACCCCTCGCAGCGCTCGTGCGCGTGCGGCTCAAGGCCCAGCCAGCCGATCAGTTCGCGCGCGCGCGCTTCTGCTACGGCGGGCTCAATCCGCCAGAGCCCTGCAACAAACTCAAGATATTCGTAGGGCGTGAGCTTTTCGTAGATCATCGGCTCGTCCGAGAGCCACGCGGTGATTTGCTTGGCGCCGACCGGGTCGGCAAGCGCGTCGATGCCATCGATGCAGATCGAGCCTGCGTCAGGGCGGAGCAGACCGACCACCATCCGCAAGGTTGTGGTCTTGCCGGCGCCGTTCGGGCCGACCAAGGCATAGAACTCGCCGCAATGGACAGTGAGATCGAGCGCATCGACAGCGGGGCGGTCAAACCGTTTGCTGACCCCACGCAGCCCCAGCGCGACCTGACGATTCTGCGTCATTTGAAACGGCCCTCAACTTGGAAGAGCTTCCGTCTCTACGACACGAGTCGTTTCAGCCGCGTAAATCCTATAATTGCAGCAAGCGCGTTAAGTTTTCAGTCAGCTTACGGCTTCGGCACCATCTTAAACATGGCATCGCCATAGGTCTTCCTCGCATCTGCCAGTAGCGGTTGGACGGCCGCGACCAAGAGTTCGTGTTCTTTCGGCGTAAGCGAATTGATCTCGCAGCCCTCCGCCTCGATCGCCCTGTAGGATTCATCGTGCTCTTCGACCGCAAGCTTGCGCTGATAGGCAACCGCTTCGCTGACCGCCGACTGCATGGCGCGCTTGAGACGGTCAGGCCAACTCTCGAACGACGGTCGATGCAAGAAGATCGGTCGCGAGATATAGAAGTGATTGCTGAGCGTGTGGAACTTGTGAAACTTGTGCACGCCATAGATGACGGTATTGGCAAGTGGATTTTCCTGCGCGTCGAGCGTGCCTGCCTTGATCATGGCAATCGCTTCCGTCAGGTCCATGCGCATCGCGACCGCGCCGAGAAGTTCGAATGTGCGTCGGTGTATCTCGCTGGGCAGCACGCGGATTTTCATGCCGGCCATGTCGGCGGGCCGATGGATCGGCTGCAGGCGATTTGAGATGTGGCGGAACCCATTCTCGAACCAGCCGAGGATCCGGTAGTTGATGCGCCCCTCCGTCTTGCGCGCGAGAAATTCGCCCAGCGTGCCGTCCATCGCTGCGCGCGCCTGTGCGTTGCTCGAAAACAGGAACGGCAGATCGACGAACCCCAATTCCGGGACGCGGTCGGTCAGATAGCTCGAGGACTGGTAGCCGAGCGTGATTTCACCGTTCTCGACCAGCGTCAGGATATCCTCAGCCTTGTGGCCGTGATCCATAATGTTGAAGACGTATTCGATCTTCACGTCATTGCCGAACTGCGCGCCCAGTTTGTCGCCGATGAGCTTCAGCGATTTGCTGAAACCGGTGCTTGGCGGGCCGTAGCCGCCCATACGAATACGGATTGCGTTGCTCATTTTCCTCTCGCTTGACGTGCCTCTCTATACTGGGGCGTTGCGATCTGGCCAAGCAAAGGCGGTGTGATAGAGTCCCTGCGCATTCACGGAGGAGTACGCCGATGAACAAGCTTGCCAGCGTTTCAAAAAGTTCACGGGATGAAATTTCGCCGGTGGAATGGCAGGCGCGCGTCGACCTTGCGGCCGTCTACCGCCTGACTGCGCACTACGGTTGGGACGACGTGATCTACAACCATTCATCGATGCGAGTACCCGGCGAGCCGCGCAAGTTCCTGATGAAAAAGCACGACCTGCTCTATACCGAGGTCACCGCTTCCAACCTGGTGAAAGTGTCGATGGACGAGGATCTCGACGAAAAGTCCGGCGTCAACCGGCCCGGGTTCACACTGCATGGCGGCGTGCTGAGCGCACGTCCTGACGTGAACTGCGCGATGCATGTGCATACCAATATCGGCATGGCGATTGCCGGACTCAAAGGCGGCCTTCGCATGGTGTCCCAGCAGGCGATCCGCTTCTATCAACGCATCGGTTATCACGCCTACGAGGGCATCACGGAGGATTTTGACGAGCGCGAGCGTCTGAACCGTGACCTTGGCCAGAACCGCGCGATGATCATGCACAACCACGGTCTTCTCACCGTGGGAAAAAGTGCGCGCGAAGCCTTCGTGCTGATGAAGCATCTCCTCGACGCTGCCGACATTCAGCTTAGGCTGGAAGCCACCGGCAAGGAGCTGATCGAGATTTCCCCGGCAGTCTGCGAAAAGACCGCCGAGCAATATGAGCATCACGATGCCGGCCGCGGTAGCCACGATTGGGCGGCATACCTGCGCATGCTCGACAAGATCGATACAAGTTACAGAAACTGAGCTTTGTGCCGTCATGCCCGGCCTTGTGCCGGGCATCCACGTCTTGCGAAGACGTGGATGGCCCGGACGAGCCGGGCCATGACAAGAGAGTGATATTATGGCCTTCGCGAACCGTGTGCAGGAAAGGCTTGTGCGCAGCGAGGTTGCGCTTTGCATAGGCACGCGGCTCGCACGCACCGCAGAGATCGCAATGATCGCGGAATCCTGCGGCTTCGACGCCCTTTATGTCGACATGGAGCACTGCACGATCTCGCTCGACGATGCGGCGCAAATTTGCGTCGCGGCCTTGCCGGTTGGAATTACACCGCTGGTGCGCATCGCAGGCCATCAGTTCGACGATGCGGCACGGCTCCTCGACATGGGCGCGCTCGGAATTATCTGCCCGAATGTCGGCACGCGCGCGCAGGCTGAAGCGTTTGCACGCGCCTGCCGCTTTCCTCCGCTCGGCGAACGCTCGGTCGGCGGGGCTGGCCCGCTGCAAGGCTATCGCGCTACCCCGCTTGGCGAGGTCAACAAAGAGGGCAATGCCGCAACGGTGCTGATTGCCATGCTCGAGACGCCGGAAGGCATCGCCAATGCCAATGCGATTGCTGCCGTTCCCGGCATCGACGTGTTGCTCATCGGTTCCAACGATCTTTGCACGGCCATGGGGATTCCCGGCGAACTCAAAAGCCCGAAACTTCGCGCGGCCTATGAAAATGCGGCGAAGGCCTGCAAGGCGCACGGCAAGCACCTCGGGGTCGGCGGAATTCGCGCCGACGTCGAGCACGTGGCTGAGCTGATAGAACTTGGCGCCCGATTCGTCATCGCGGGCTCGGATTTGCAGTATCTGATGAAATCCGCACGCCACGAGGTCGCAGCGCTGCGAAAGGCAACCTCATGAAGCTCAAGCTGCATCACGTGAACTTCGCCACGACGGACGTCCCGGCGATGGATAAATTTTATCGGGATGTCCTCGACATGCAGACAATTCCCGACATGGGCCGCAACCGCGTACGAGATCAAGGCTATCCAGGCGACGTCGCCTTCGTCACCGACGGTGCGATACAAATGCACATCGCCGAAAAGGACATGAATATCGGCTTTCGCACCGGCAAGGTGGTCAATCCGGTGCAGCACGGCCACGTCGCCTTTCGCACCGACGACCTCGATGCGTTCAAGAAGCGTCTCGATGAAAAAGGCATCAAATATTCGGACTATGGCGACTGGGCGATGACGGGCTGGAAGCAGGTATTTTTCTACGATCCGGACGGCAACGTCGTCGAAGTCCACCAGGCCCCGATAGACGCGCCCTAGCGCATGTTCCGCCGCCCCTCGCCTGGGCCCCATTGCCAAAAGTCCCGACCTTCTTCGCGCATGAAGCGTGCCAGCACCATCATGTGGACTTCGGAGGCGCCATCGACGAGACGAGCCGACCGGGCGGAGCGATAGATCCACTGCGCGATTGAATCCTGCGAAAAGCCTCGGGCGCCTTGCAGTTGGATCGCGACGTCAGCGGCCTTGTGCAGCGTATCGGCGACCTGCACCTTGGCCATCGAGACTTCCTTGCGCGCGCGGCCACCCTGATCGAGCATCCAGGCCGCGTGCATGGTGAGCAGTCGGCCGATCTGGATCTGCTGCGCCACTTCTCCGAGCTTGATCTGGACGCTTTCGCGGTCGCCGAGCTTGATTCCGAACCCTTCGCGGTTGGCAACGTAAGCCTGCGCAATTTCCATGCAGCGCTTGGAAAATCCCAGCCATCGCATGCAATGCGTTAGCCGCGCCGGACCGAGGCGGATTTGCGTAATCTTGAGGCCGTCGCCTTCTTCCAGCAGTATGTTCTCGCGCGGAACTTCAAGGCCGTCGAACTCGAGCTCGCAATGCCCGCCATGCTCATGCGGCGCCATGATCGGAATACGACGGACGATGCGCCAGCCCGGTTGATCCTTGTGGTAGAGGAATGCGGTGAGACCGCGGCGCTTGTCGTCTGACGTGCGGGCAACAAGAATAAAATGCGCGGCACCATCTGCGCCGGTCGCAAACCACTTGCGGCCCCTGATGATGTAACGGTCGCCTTTTTTCTCTGCGCTTGTCCTGATCATCGATGGGTCGGAGCCGCCGCCCGGTGCTGGCTCGGTCATTGTGAAGCTCGAGCGAACTTTTCCCTCGACGATCGGCTTCAGCCATTTTTCCTTTTGTTCGCGCGTGCCGACCAGCTTGAGAAGATTCATATTCCCGTCGTCGGGCGCCATGCAATTGATTGCGAGCGGCCCGAAGATCGAGCGCGCGGCTTCCTCGTAAATCGCAGCCCAGGCGACGATCGGCAGGTCCATTCCGCCGTACTCCTTCGGCGACTGGGGCGCCCACAAGCCGGCATTTTTTGCCTTCTCGCGCACCTTGGCGAGTCTTTGCTCCGGGATGTTCTCATGCTCGGAGAAATTTTCCGGATCAGCTTCCAGCGGCAGCACGTGCTCTTCCACGAAGGCGCGCACTCGCAGGCGGAGATCCTCGGTTTCTGGCGCAAGCGTGAAGTCCATGCGTCGTTTCCCTAGCCCTTGATCTGAATGACCTGCCCGCCGTCCACGACGATGGTCGCACCCGTGATATAGCTGCCCGCGTCCGAAACAAGGAGCAGCAACGCGCCATCAAGATCGCCGGGATTGCCGAAGCGGCCCATCGGAATCTCGCGCTTGATTGCCGTTCCCGCCTCGCCTGTCAGGTAATCGTCGTTCATTTCCGTAACAAACCATCCGGGGGCAATGGCGTTAACACGCACGCCCTTGAAGGCCAGTTCGACCGCAAGGGCCTTGGTGGTTTGCACGACGCCCGCCTTGGCCGCGGCGTAGGCCACCGCGCCCTTGGAGACTGCAAGCCCCAGCACAGATGCAATATTGACGATTGCGCCCTGCTTGTTCGCGGCCAGGATGCGACGCGCGCCCTCCTGAGCCCAGAAAAAGACGGCATCCAGGTTGATCGAGAGAACTTTCCGCCACTCTTCCGGCGGCATCTCGACGGCACGGCCGCCATGCGCGATGCCGGCATTGTTGACGAGAATCGTCACCGTGCCGAAGGCTTTCTCGGCCGCATCGAAGGCACGCGTCATGCCAGCGCGGTCGGTCACGTCAGCCTCAGCGGCTATGGCGCGGCCGCCTTTTTTCTCAATGTCGTCTTTCAGTGCCTTGAGCCGGTCCGCCCGACGCGCCACCAGCGCAACGGCGGCTCCATTATCCGCAAGCGCGCGGGCGAATTGCATGCCCAGCCCGCTCGAAGCGCCGGTTACCAGCGCCACGCGGCCCTTGAGGCTGAACATGTCCGCGGCTTTCATGCGACAGCCGTTATACACGGGCTGCGCAACGATATGGAATAGACGGCAAAAAACTCGTAACTATCTCGCGAACACTGGATGGGCTGGCGGCGTGGAACGGATCTGGCAGGCGGCGATCAACAGCTGGAATGGCCTCGTCGCGGTGACGCGGTCCGAAGCGGCGTTTCGCCAGGAACTTATGGTTCTGGCGGCCGGCGTCCCCCTCGCCTATTTTCTGACCGAGGAGCCGGGCAAGCGGTTCGCGTTGATCGGCGTGCTTGTCTTCATTCTCATTGTCGAGTTGCTCAATACCGCGATTGAAAAGCTGAGCGATCGCATCACCCGCGACAATGATCCGGCCATCAAGCGGGTCAAGGACATGGGCTCCGCTGCGGTCGGGCTATCGCTGCTTGCGGCGGGGGCGGTATGGCTCTGGATCCTGTTCGAGCGCCTGGGGCTCTAGTGCCCGTAGAGCGCGCGAGGCAGTGCGGTTGTAAGACCCGGGACAAACCAGAGCACCACCAGCGCGAACAGCTGGATGATAACGAACGGAATAATGCCGACATAGATATGCCGCGTCGTAATCTGTGGCGGTGCGACGCCGCGCAGAAAGAACAGCGTCGGGCCGAGCGGGGGGTGCATATAAGAGGTCTGCAAATTCACAGCCATCATGATGCCGAGCCAGACCGGGTCGACGCCGGGCATTGCCAGCAGCGTGGGCGCGACGATCGGCACCACGACGAAGATGATCTCGAACGCATCCATCACGAAGCCAAGCAGAAACATTGCCACCATGACCGCAAGGACTGCGCCGGCTGCGCCGCCGGGCAGATTTGACAGCGCCCGGTGCACCATGTCGTCGCCGCCCAGGGCGCGGAACACCAGGCTGAACATCGTGGCGCCGATCAGGATCACGAAAATCATGCTGACGATCTGCGCGGTCTTTTCGCAGACGGGCTTGAGGAGCGTGGCGAGCGGACCCTTGCGAGCGGCGAGCAGGATGGCGCCTACGGCGCCGATTGACGCCGCTTCGGTCGGAGTGGCAATGCCGCCGAGAATTGAGCCGAGAACAGCGGCGATCAACGCAAGCGGAGCAACCAGCACTTCGCCAAGCCGGCGAACAAGCACGCTTCCCTGCATCGGCTTCGGCTCGGGAGGCAGTGCGGGCGACGCTTTCGGCCAGATGAACGCCACCGCGACAAGAAAAACCAGATAGAGCGCAACCAATGCGAAAGCGGGCAGCAGGGCACCGGCGAACAAGTCGCTGACCGTGAGCGAACGTGGTGCGAAAATGCCCTTCGCGAGCTGTGCGGCTTGATAGGCGTTTCCAAGCTGATCGCCGAGCAGCACCAGTACGGTGGCCGGCGGGAAGATCTGGGCCAGCGTTGCCGTAGCGGCGACGGTGCCGGCCGCCAGCCGCGGGTCGTATCCGAACCGCAGCATCGCCGGCAGCATGATCAGACCCATGGTCACGGTGGTCGCGCCGACAACACCTTTGGCGGCGGCGAGCAGCGTGCCGACGATGACGGCCGAAATGCCCAAACCGCCGCGTAGCGGACCGAACAAGCGGCCCATGGTTTCCAGCAAATCCTCGGCGATGCGCGAGCGCTCGAGCATCACGCCCATGAAAATGAACAGGGGTATCGCCAGCAGAACTTCGTTGGTCATGACGCCAAAAATCCGCTGCGGGAGCGCGCCGAGGATAGCGAAGCCCATGACGCCGAAGATGTTGCCCAGCACCGCGAATATCAGCGACACGCCGGCAAGCGTCAGCGCGACCGGATAGCCGGCCATCAATGCTGCGATGACGGCGATGACCATCACGACCGCGAGTGTCTCGGCAAGCATCAGCGCGCCCTCGATAGCGACGCCGCCGCGCGGATCGCCTGCGAGAGACCTTGCAAGGCCATCAGCAGCGCGAAAAACGGAATCAGGGTCTTGAGGACGAACACGATCGGCAAGCCGCTTGCTTCCTGCGAGTGTTCGAAGATGACCCACGAGCGCGCGGCATAAGGCACCGACAGCCAGAGCAGCACCAGCATGAATGGCAGTAGCAGTGCCAGCGCGCCGATAAGATCGACCATCGCCCTGGTGCGTTCCGATGCCTCCGCATAGAACAAATCGACGCGCACGTGGCCGCCTGCCAAAAGCGTCCACGCCGCCACCAACATGAACAATGCGGCGTGAGCGTAGATAACCGTCTCGGTGAGCCAGACGGAACCGAGCCCGAACAGGTAACGCGCGACCACCAGCGCGAACTGCAGCAGCACGACCACGACAATCAGCCATGCCGCGGCGCGTCCTATGCCCGACGTCAGGCGGTCGATACGGTCGGCAACCGCGGTCATATTCGAAAAACGCATGACGCCGATGATGGCACAAAGCCGCAGCTTTTGCTTATAGTGGGTGCATGTCCGAGCATGATCACGACCATGACCACGAGCATTCCGAGCTGTCGGAAACCCAGCTGCGTGTGCGCGCGCTGGAAACCGTGCTCACTGAAAAAGGCTATGTCGATCCGGCTGCGCTCGACCTCCTGATCGAGACCTACGAAAAGAAAATCGGGCCGCGCAACGGCGCCCGCGTCGTCGCAAAGGCCTGGGTTGACCCAGCCTATCGCACGCGGTTGTTCAAGGACGCAACGCCCGCCATTGCCGAGATCGGCTATGCGGGACGGCAGGGGGAACACATCGTCGCGCTGGAGAATACGCCCAAGCTACACCACATCGTCGTGTGCACGCTGTGCTCCTGCTATCCATGGCCGGTGCTGGGACTGCCGCCGGTCTGGTACAAGTCGGCGCCTTACCGCTCGCGCGCAGTCGCTAATCCACGCGAGGTCCTCGCAGACTTCGGCGTGACTCTTCCGAAGGACACTGACATCCGCATCTGGGATTCGACCGCCGAGATTCGCTATCTGGTCGTGCCGATGCGGCCCGCGGGCACCGAAGGCTGGAGCGAGGATAGGCTCGCCGAACTTGTCACCCGCGATTCAATGATTGGCACCGGCCTGCCGAAATCACCGAAGGATCTGAAATGAACGGCGCCCAGGACATGGGCGGCAAGCATGGCTTTGGCCCAGTCAAACCCGAGCCGAACGAGCCCGTATTTCACGCCGACTGGGAAAAGCGCGCCTTCGCGCTCACGCTCGCAATGGGCATGCCCGGGGGCTGGAACATCGACATGGGCCGCTTCGCGCGCGAGAACCGGCCTCCAGCGGAATATCTTTCGATGAGCTATTACCAGATCTGGTTCGCCGCACTCGAGCAGATGATCAAGGAGCGTGGGTTGGTGTCGGACGACGAAATTGAGGCCGGCCACAGTTTGCGTCCGCCCAAGCCGGTCAAGCGCGTGCTGTCGCCTGCTGACGTGGCAAAGACATTGCATCGCGGCGGCCCGACCGAGCGCGACACCAATACAGCGGCCGCATTCAAGGCTGGCGACCGTGTCCGCATGAAGAATATTCAGCCTCTCACCCACACCCGCCTGCCCGGCTATGTGCGCGGCCACGTCGGCACCATCGAACGCGTCGTCGGATGTCACGTTTTTCCCGACAGCAACGCCGTCGGCGCGGGCGAAAATCCGCAATGGCTTTATACGGTGCGTTTCGATGGTCCGGAGTTGTGGGGTGCGGTCGGCGACCCGACCGTCAAGATATCGGTCGACGCGTGGGAGCCTTATATGGAGCCGGCATAATGGGCATGGATCCACAAGCCGCGATGCGCGCCGCGATCGCCGTACCGGGCGTCCCGCGCGATGCCGATGGCCCGGTGTTCCGCGAGCCGTGGGAAGCGCAGGCATTTGCGATGACGCTGGCGCTGTACGAACGCGGCGTTTTCACCTGGCCTGAATGGGCGGCAGCACTCGCGGCCGAGATCAAACGCGCGCAGCAAGCGGGCGATCCCGACACCGGGAACACCTACTATTCGCACTGGCTGAATGCGCTGGAAAAACTGGTTGCGGAAAAGGGCTTGGCGACCCGTGAGGCGCTGCATCGCTACCGTGACGCCTGGGATCGCGCCTGCGATCGCACGCCGCACGGACAGCCAATCGAGTTGCTGAAGGAAGATTTCGCCTGACTGGCGCGAGAGGCTCAGGCCGCCACGCGACCCTTCACCGCATTGGCGAATGCTTCATATGCAATGCGTCCATCCGCACCGATCGGCAGGTGTTCACGCAGCCATGCACGCAGTTTCTCTCGTGCGCCTGGCTGGAGGGCCGCGATTGCTTTGCCCTGTGGTCCGACCGGCACCGTGGTCGATTCCCAGAAGTCGTCGAAGTTGGAGAATGCAACAGGGATGCGGATCACGCGCATTTCGATCGACTGCAGTCCTGCCTTCTCCCAAAATTCCTGCAGTGCCTCGCGCCGGGAAGCTTCCGGATTGGGCTGAACTCCCGGGGTAGCGCCGATAGATTTTAATGCGTCATACAGAGGATGCACTGGCACCCCTCCGCCGGCGATATCCCACATGTAGGTTGCCACCCAGCCGCCGGCACGCACCACCCGCGCCATTTCCGCTACTGCCCTCGCCGGATCCGAAAGAAAGGCAACGACCAACGCCATCAGGGCGGCATCGTAGCTATCGTCGGCGAAAGGCAGCGCTTGCGCATCGCCGACGCGGAATTCGGCGACCTTCGCTCCAGGGCGTTGCCGTGCATAGGCGATCTGCTGCTCCGATGGATCGAGCCCCACAACGCTCGCTGGAGCGCAGCGAGCGATCAGCTCTTCGGTGAAAGCACCATTGCCGCAGCCAACGTCGAGACAGCGAAGCCCGCTGGGCAATTCGATCCAATCGAGAAATGACTTGCCGGCAACGCGGCTCCAGCGGCCCATCATACGTTCGTAGGCTGCACCGTCGGAAAAGAGTTCGTGGGATTCGGTCATGTCGTCGCTCGCTAGAATCCCATCAATCGCTCGTTCACCATATAGCCGGTGAGCAACGCAGCACCGAACAACACGATCACGAGCGCGGAGGCGGTTTCCAATCCGCGCACGAGAAGCATTCCCATTCCAGGTTTTGCCCGGGCGAGCCGGCCGGCGAGCCCACGCGCGCCAACGGCAAGCGTGGCAATGGCTGCAACGGTGATCGCCGTACCGAGACCCATCACGAACGTCGATGCGACGCCAAGCCAGAACAAGCCCTGCGCCAGCGCAAACACAAGCACAATGATCGCGCCCGAGCACGGACGCAATCCAACCGCAACAATCGCGGCAAGCCCGTGCCTGAACCAATGCCGGCCCGTCAGCTCCTGCGGCTCGAGTGCGTGAGCATGCCCCCAGGCGGAGGCTTCATCCTCATGGTCGTGATGGTGGCAATGCGCATGCTCGTGATGATGCGCGTGCCCATGCTCGTGTGCATGATCATGATGATGGTGGTGATTGTGATCAGGTACGGAATGGGCGGGTTTTCCACCACGCAAAAGGCGCAAGAACGCGCCGCCTTTGACCCACAACAGGCGGAGGCCGATCAGCATGATCAAGGCATAGCTGACGATCTCGATTACACGAATCGTATTGCCCATCGCCTTGGCGGTCGCGCCGAGGAGCGCGGCCGCAACGCCGACGATCGCGATCGCCGTGAATGCCTGAAGCAAAGCCGAAGCAAACGACAGCACGATGCCGCGCCACCAGGTTTCGTTGTTGGCGACCAGGTAGGATGAGATCACCGCCTTGCCATGACCTGGCCCTGCAGCGTGGAAAACACCATAAAGAAACGAAACGCCAAGCAGCGTGTAGGCGGCGCTGCCATCCGCCTTCGCAGCGCGGATCAAGCCCGACAGCATGCGATAAAACTCAGCCTGCTTGGCAAGGATCCAGCCAGCAAAACCACCAACCTCTGACGATGGTGTACCGCGCGGCACGCCGAACGGCTGTGCCAAAGTCGCATCAATCACGGCGAGAAAGAACAGAATGCAGATCGGCAGCAAAATGCTTCGCGCAACGCGGGATCGCGGCATCAGCGTCAAGGACAGTGCACCACGAGCTTGTTCGCGAACTGTGCGCCCCAGGCCATGGTCGTGTTCTTTTGATCGGCCGGGATTTCGCTCAGTTTCTTGCCTTCAGCAAAGGTCATTTCGCGCGGGAGGTGCACGTCGAGCTTGCATTTCGGCGCACCGACCAGCTTGGCTGGATTTGTTTTCTCGAAGGAGAAGTCCACGAAGATCGTTGGATCGTAGATTTCGATCTTTAGCTCTTTTGCCTTCACCGGCTTCTTGAACGGCAAAGTGAAATTCAGCGTAAGAACCTGATCATTGTAGTCGAGCCAGTAGTCCGGCGCGGGATCGGTCAGCTCCGTCTTCTTGCCGTCGGCGGTTGCGTAGGTGAAGTAGTCGAATTCCTTGAGCGATTCGACGTTGACCTTGGCCAGTGGGGCAAGCTCTTCGCGGGTAAACTTGCCTTTCTCCTTGCTGTCCAGCCCTTGCGTGGCGAAAGTCGAGAACATGTCGTCGAAAGACCAGGCGTGACGAATACCGGTGATGCTGCCGTCAGGCGCATAGACGAGATCGGTGTGCATCGTGACCCAGACATGCGGATGCGCGTGTGCCGGAGCGGCGATTGCAAGACCGAGAAAAATGGCCGCGATGGCTCGGAATGAAGCGGTCATGCGTGGTACCTTAACACGGAGTGCGGCACAAAGGTGGCGCGCAATATTGTTACAGTGTGACAATCGTTACCGTTCTCGCTGGCCAGTATCTGAGAGTCGCGGAGAAACTGTGCAAGCGATCACCAACGGCAGCATCTAGACGCCTGCTGCCCCGCCGTCGGCGCGCGGATCGTGTCCGCCTTCCAGGCTTCGGCTGGCATGCAACACGACAATACCGGAATGACCCATCGTGTCGGAATAGGCCTCATCCAGAACTGCGATGTCGTGGCCAGCCGAAAGCAGGCGATCGATCAAATTACCTGCGAATCGCGACTCCATCCGTAACTTAGTGTGCGTCGAACCCCAGGTGCGGCCGAGCAGCCACCGTGGCGCATCGAGCGCCTTCTCGAGCGGCTGGCGAAACGCGACATAGCGTGTGAATACGGCCGCCTGGCTTTGCGGCTGGCCGTCGCCACCCATGGCGCCGTACGCGATCACGCGCCCGTCATTGAGCACGGCGAGGGCGGGATTGAGCGTATGGAATGGTCGTCGGCCGGGCGCCAGCACGTTGAGGGCCTTCGGGTCGAGCGAGAAACTGGCGCCCCGGTTCTGCATCAAGATGCCGGTCGCCGGCAGCACGCAGCCGGAGCCGAATTCCCAATAGAGCGACTGGATGAAGGACACAACGAGGCCGCTCGCATCGGCCGCACCCATCCAGATGGTGTCGCCTTCGCCATAGGGCGTCGGCCAACGCGCCGCTTTGCGTGGATCGATCTTTGCTCTTTCGGTATCGAGGAATGCAGGCGACAGATATCGATCAGCGGTGTCGGTCATCCGATCGGGGTCGGTGATCACGCGGTCACGAACGCGGAAGGCCCGCTTGGTTGCTTCGGTGAGCCCGTGGATATGTTCGAAGCCGTCTGCCTCCGCGACCCGCAGCCGATCGAACATCGCCAGAATCATCAGCGATGCCAGGCCCTGCGTCGGCGGAGGCGAATTGTAGAGCGTACCGGCGCTAGTCTGGACGCTGAGCGGCTCCTCGACGGTTGCTCGATAGTTTTCAAGATCGGCGCGCGTCACCGGGCTGCCGATGCGTTCGAGATCGCCGGCAATCTCCCGACCGACATCGCCGCGATAAAAATCGTCGAGGCCCGCATGCGCGAGATGATCGAGGGTTTTGGCAAATTCCGTCTGCCTGAGTCGCGCGCCGGCATCCGGCGGCTTGCCGTCGAGCAGGAAAGCCTTTTTGAAGCCGACCGCCTTGTCCATTTCCGGCAGTTTTTCTGCCGTCAGCCGGGCCTGACTGCGCGTGACCGTGTAGCCATTGCGTGCGTGATCGATGGCGGGCGCGAGCAACATCGGAAGCGGCAGCTTCCCACCCTGAGCCCTCGCCGCCTCGTGCGCCAGCATCCATGTGGCAATCGCGCCCGGAACGGTGAGCGCGGCAAGTGGGCCGCGTGCCGGGATCTCGTCTTGGACCACGTCCCGATAAAATTGCGGCGTGGCTTTGGCGCCGGCTCGTCCCGCTCCCATCAGCGCCCGCACGCGGCCGGAGGGCTCGCGGATCAGCCAGAAAGCATCTCCTCCTACGTGGTTCATGTGCGGATAGACAGCCGGAATGCTCGCCGCCATCGCGAGCATTGCCTCAAGCGCGTTGCCACCTTCACTGAGGACCGCTCGGCCATCCTCAACCGCGGCCGCGTGCGGGGCGGCCACCACGCCACGGCGGTGTCCGGCGGAGTGGAGAGTCATGTAGAGGCGACGTCGGCCAGGCCGCGCTTCTTCAACAGCGCATCCACGGTCGGCAACCGGCCGCGGAAGGATTTATAGGCTTCTGCCGGTTCGCGCAGATTTCCGGCGGCGTAGATATAATCGCGCAAACGCTTCGCTGTCGCCGGATCGAACGCGTTGCCTGTCTCTTCGAACGCCGCAAACGCATCGGCATCGAGCACTTCCGACCACATGTAAGAGTAATACCCCGCCGCATAGCCCCCTCCTGAGAACAAATGCTGAAAATGCGGCAACCGATGACGCATGACGATTTCTGCCGGCATAGCGATGCGGTCTAGGTCCTTACGTTCGAAGTCAGAGACGTCGAGCCCGGTGGCATCAGGCAGTGAATGCAGGTCGAGATCGACGAGAGCGCACGCGGTGTATTCCACAGTGGCGAAGCCTTGGTTGAAGGTGCGGGTCTCGAGCAGACGCTTAAGCAGCCCCTTGGGCATCGGCTCCCCGGTGCGGCAGTGACGGGCGTACTCCTGCAGTATCTCCGGCACTTCCAGCCAATGCTCGTAAAGCTGCGAAGGCAGTTCGACGAAGTCGCTCGACACCGCGGTCCCCGCAAGCAAGGGATACGTTACGTTCGACAGCATCCCGTGCAGCGCGTGGCCGAATTCGTGGAACAGGGTGCGCGCGTCATCGAAGGACAGCAGCGCGGGTTCCCCCGCCGATGGTTTCGAGAAATTGCAAACGTTCACGATGATCGGGCGTATATCGCCGGAAAGCTTCTCCTGATCGCGCAATGACGTCGACCAGGCACCGCTGTGCTTGGACGTTCGGGCGAAATAATCGCCGATGAAGAGCGCCACGTGACGGCCCTGTGAATCCGTCACCTCCCATGCGCGCGCATCTGGATGATAGAGCGGAACGTTGGCCGGTTTGAACGACAGGCCGAACAGACGGCCGGCAGTTTCGAAAGCGGCCTCGATCATCTTCTCGAGCTGGAGATAGGGCTTGATCTCGGCCTCATCGAGATCGAACTTCGCCTTGCGCAGCTTCTCCGCATAATAACGCCAGTCGTGCGCGGCCAGTGGGAAGTTGCCTCCCTCTCGCGTGATCAACGCCTGCAGTTCGTCGCGCTCGGCGCCGGCTTTCCTTCGCGCGCGACCCCACACCTCATCCAGCAGACCGCGCGCGGCCGCCGCGGTTTTGGCCATCTGATCGTCAAGCCGGTAGTCGGAGAACGTCGCAAAGCCGAGCAGCTTCGCGCGCTCGGCCCTCAGAGCAACCATCTCGGCGATCAGGGACCGATTGTCCGTTGCTCCTCCGTTTTCGCCGCGCCTGATCCAGGCCTGGAATGCCTTCTCGCGCAGATCCCGTCGGGACGAAAACTGCAGGAAGGTCTCCACTGACGAGCGCGCCAGCGTGATCGCATACTTGTCCGGCTCCCCCCGCTCCTCGGCAGCCGCTCGGGCGGCTGTGCGAGCGAAATCGGGCAACCCGCCGAGATCGCCTTCGTCCAGCAGCATCGCGAAGGACTTCTCGTCGGCGAGTACGTTCTGTCCGAACCGGGTCCCGAGGGTTGCCAGCTGCTCGTTTATAGCCGCCAGCCGGTCCTGCGCGGGCTTCTCGAGCGCCGCCCCGGCGCGCACAAACCGGGTGTGGTAGCGCTCGAGCACCCGTGCCTGTTCGGCGTCCAGACCAAGCTCATGGCGCTGCCGATATAGGTCCGCAATACGGGAATAAAGGGCAGGATTGAGATAGAGCGCATTGTTATGGCGGGCGAGCAGCGGCGAGATATCGCGCTCAACGGCTTCGACCTCGTCGGACGTATCGGCGCCCGCAAGCACGAAGAACAGGTTGGCCACACGCTCCAGCTCGCGGCCGCTGGCTTCCAGCGCCGCTATGGTGTTGTCGAAACTGGGCTCCGCCGGGTGTCCGGCAATCGCATCCATCTCAGCCCGATGATCGGCCAGTGCCCGGTCGAAGGCGGCGCGGAAGTGGTCAGGCTTGATCGACGAGAACGGCGGGAGTTCGAAGGGGTCGGCCCATTTCGTCAGCAGCGGGTTGGAGACGTGGGGGGAAGCTGGCGGGTGTGTCATCCCGTCCATCTAGTTGGAGATCGGTCCGTTGGCGAGGCCTCTGTGTGGGAACAGGCCGGCGCGTTTTGCCGATATCGACGCTCATCGCTGCCAGCGATCAAGTCCGACGTCCATGCGACAGGCGGCGGCAGTGGCGCTGGCTCTATGGACTTGATCTGTCAACGGGTTTCGACGACATTGCGTCTCGCAAAAAGGAGCTCCGCATGGCCCAGGGAAACCAAATCAACTGGCTCAACGTCACCACGGTCGTCAGCGCTGCCATCCTGATCGGCGCCGAGGTGTTCGGCGCAGCGTTTGCAGGTTCATGGGCCATCGCAACGTTGTTCGACCTCGGCAGCTTAGGCGCACGGGTGCTCGACGTCGTGTTCGTGCTCTGCGGCCTTGCCGTCATGGTGCAGTTCATCCGCGCCGCGCACCGCATCGAACCGTTCACCACTCGCGGATGAGCGCGCGTCGTCGATCGCCGAAACAGAAAGTTAAGAAAGTTTTTCACGCGACGTACTAATTCTCTTGCACAACGCGCAAAAAATGTTATTTCGATAGTGCCCAATTTCGCACGTGCCTGTGGCCGTGTGTCGGTCGGTAGGTAGCCGGACAAGAGGCCGGCCAGCCGCCTGGAGAGAAGAGCCAACCTCTCCAAGAAATCTGACCGGCAGCCGGAGGCGAAACCGGCGCACTCTGCTCTCAGCAGGGGACGCGGCTTAAAGCAACGACGATCGGGCTTCCTTGGTCTCTGCCGGTCTCCACCACCGGCGCGGGTCACCGAAGAGGCTTGTTCATCTTTGCCGGCCGTGCGGACGGGGATCCCCCCATCCAATCCAAGGCAGTTGAGCGGCAGGAGAGTGCAGGCGTCGGCGCGTCCCCATCGCGCGCAGGCGGCAAGCTCAAAAGCCGCGACATAAGGGCCCGAAGAGGCCTTAAGCCGTGGGGAATAGCGCCAATGACTGAGCGCATCCGCGAGTTTCTACGTAAACGAAAAGACGAAGGCCCTTGCCTGGTCGTCGATCTGGACGTCATCCGTGACAACTACAATGCCTTCGCCAAGGCGTTGCCTGACACGCGCGTGTTTTACGCCGTCAAGGCAAACCCAGCGCCGGAGGTTCTGACCGTTTTGGCAAAGCTCGGGTCGTGCTTCGACACCGCGTCGATCCCCGAGATCGAGATGGTGCTGGCGGCCGGTGCCACGCCCGATCGGATCTCCTATGGCAACACCATCAAGAAGGAGCGCGACATCGCGCGCGCCTACGTGCTTGGCGTTCGCCTCTATGCCGTCGACTGCAAGGCCGAGGTCGACAAGATCGCCCGGGCCGCCCCTGGCAGCCGCGTGTTTTGCCGCATCCTGTCCGACTGCGTCGGAGCGGAATGGCCGCTGTCACGCAAGTTTGGCTGCGAGCCGGCCATGGCCGTCGATGTACTGGAGCACGCCCTCAAAGCGGGTCTCGAGCCCGTGGGTGTGTCGTTCCATGTCGGCTCCCAGCAGCGCAACCAGCATGCCTGGGACCGCGCCCTCGCATCGGCAGCGGCTGTATTTCGGGAATGCGGCGAGCGCGGCATCAATCTCACCATGGTCAACCTCGGCGGTGGCTTCCCGACCAAGTACCTGAAGAACGTGCCCTCGGTGAAAACCTACGGCACGGCGATCTTCAAGGCGCTGCGCAAGCACTTCGGCAACCGCATCCCGGAGACGATCATTGAGCCGGGCCGTGGCATGGTCGGCAATGCCGGCACCATCGAGGCCGAGGTCGTCCTCGTTTCCAAGAAGAGCGAGGAAGACGACGTCCGCTGGGTCTATCTCGACATCGGCAAGTTCGGCGGCCTCGCCGAGACGATGGACGAGTCGATCCGTTACCCGATCCGCACCCCGCGGGACGGCGACGCCTTGGCACCCTGCGTGCTGGCTGGGCCGACCTGCGACTCCGCCGACGTGCTGTACGAGAAGGAGCCGTATCTGCTCCCCGTCAGCCTGGAGATCGGCGACAAGGTGCTGATCGAGGGCACCGGCGCTTACACGGCCACCTACTCGTCGGTGGCGTTCAATGGCTTCTCGCCGCTGAAGACCTACCACATCTGACATCGCGGGAGCCGGCTCGCCGGCTCCCTTCACCCCCACACAACGCCCTTCGCAGCGCGCGCTTGGCTGCGCGCCAGGGCGGGAGCAGGCTAAGATGATCTCGATCAGAAAAGAGCGACCTCCTGATGTTGCAGCGCGCGAGGCGCTGCTCGACGAAGCGTTCGGCAAGCGTCGATGGCTCAAAAGCTCGCAACGCCTGCGCGACGGACGGCGTCCGGCCGACGACCTCGCCTTCGTCGCGGCGGACGGCAAGCGAGTTGTCGGCACGGCCCGCTGCTGGGATATCGTTTGCGGTACCGGTCAGACCGGTTTGCTTCTCGGACCGGTCGCCGTTGCAAGCGATTGCCGCAACCGCGGTATCGGCACCGCGCTCGTGCGTCATGCACTTGCCGCGGCGCGCCGCCGTGGGCATCGCGCGTTGATCCTCGTGGGCGACGCGCCCTATTACAGCCGGTTCGGCTTCACCGCTGACAAGACTGCGGCCTTGCGCATGCCGGGTCCATTCGAGCGACAGCGCCTTCTCGCGCTTGAGCTTGTGCCGGATGCGCTCAAGGGTGCCCGCGGCCTGTTGCGCGCGCCTGGTGTGCCCGCTTCGAGAGAAGGATTCGCCGCTTCCGCAGCCTGATTTCACGTAGAATCTCGTGGACGCCGGGCCAGTTTCGCCCGGCGTCTATTCCGTTTGCGACCATCCGCGGATATGACCAGCGGTTCCTGGGAGGCTTTGACGATGCCTAAATGGCCAGTGCATGCCCGTATCGACGGGCCCATCGTATTGATCGGCTTCGGATCGATCGGCAAGGGCACCCTGCCACTCATCGAGCGGCATTTCGCCTACGACAAGAAGCGCTTTGTGGTTATCGACCCCGAGGACAAAGACCGCAAGCTGCTCGATCAGCGCGGCATCCGCTTCATCCATCAGGCAGTGACGAAGGACAACTATCGCCACCTACTCACGCCTCTCCTCACGGCCGGTGGCGGTCAAGGATTTTGCGTCAACGTGTCGGTCGACACATCTTCGCTCGACATCATGGAGCTGTGCCGCGAGATTGGTGCTCTCTATATCGACACCGTGGTGGAGCCCTGGAAAGGTTTTTACTTCGACACCAAGCTTGGCCCGGAAGCGCGATCGAATTACGCGCTGCGCGAAACAATTCTTGCCGCGCGCCGCAAGCGTCCGGGCGGTCCCACCGCCGTGTCCTGTTGCGGTGCCAATCCCGGCATGGTGTCCTGGTTCGTCAAGCAAGCCCTGCTCACTATCGCGCACGACGTCGGACTGAAATTCAAGGAGCCAAAGACGCGCGATGAATGGGCGCGGCTGGCGAAGAAGGCCGGCATCAAAGGCATCCACATCGCCGAGCGCGATACCCAGCGCGCCAAGCAGCCGAAGCCGATGAACGTGTTCGTCAACACCTGGTCGGTGGAAGGCTTTATTTCCGAAGGCCTGCAGCCGGCGGAGCTCGGCTGGGGCACGCACGAAAAGTGGCTGCCGCCGAACGCCTGCAAGCACAAAACGGGTTGCGGCGCCGCGATCTTTCTGTTGCAGCCTGGCGCCAACACGCGCGTGCGATCGTGGACGCCGACGGCGCAGGCGCAGCTGGGTTTTCTCGTCACCCACAACGAATCGATCTCGATCGCTGACTATTTCACGCTTCGCCGCGGACGCAAAACCATCTACCGGCCGACCTGTCACTACGCTTATCACCCCTGCAACGACGCTGTACTCTCGATGCACGAGGTGTTCGGACGCGCCGGCGCGCCGCAGGAGGACGTTCACATCCTTGATGAGCATGAGATCGCCGATGGCATTGATGAACTCGGCGTGCTGCTCTACGGCCACAAAAAGAACGCTTACTGGTACGGCTCTCAACTCTCGATCGACGAGACGCGCGAAGTCGCACCCTATCAGAACGCGACCGGCTTGCAGGTCACTTCGGCGGTTCTGGCGGGGATGGTATGGGCGTTGGAGAACCCGAAAGCTGGCATCGTCGAGACAGACGAAATGGATTTCCGCCGCTGTCTGCAAGTCCAGATGCCCTATCTCGGGCCGGTAATCGGCACCTACACGGACTGGACGCCCCTCACCGGGCGCCCCGGTCTTTTCCCCGAGGACATCGACAAGCGAGATCCTTGGCAATTCAGGAACGTGCTGATGCACTGACCAGGCAGCAAGGTAACAACCAACGGGCCGCCTCGTGGGCGGCCCGTTTCATTTTTGGCAAGTCATTGAATTCCGTGCCGTTACTTTTTCTCCTCCGGCTTCTCGCCTGGTTTCGGCGGCGGCTTCTTGGGAGGCGGTGCAGGCGCGCGGGCCGCAGCTAAAGGTGGCGCATGTGCCACCGGTGGCGGCTGCACCTGCCGCTGTTGCGGCGGCGACTGAACCTGTCGTTGCGGCGGGGGCACCGGTTGGACCTGTCGTTGCTGCGGCGGTGCCGGTTGAGGCGGCGGCTGCACTTGCCGTACTTGCGGCGGTGGAGCTCCCGGTGGCACCTGAGGCGGAGTCGGCCGCACAATATTCGGTTGCGACGGCGGTCCGCCCTGCGGCACCCGCTCGCGATGCTCCTGCCGCTGCAGAGGCGGGGCGCTGGTAGGCGCGCTCGTGTTTGGCAATCCTGCAGAAGGGACTTGGCCTGGCGGTGGTGGTCGCTTGGGCGGCGTCTGCTGAACCGGTGGCGTCTGACGCTGCAATGCGGGCGGCGGCGAGAGCGCACCTGACTGCTGTGGTGATGCTGGTTGCGGGGTGGATGTTGACTGTGCCGCACCTTGAGCGGCGCGGGGCGGGTTCGTGCCTAGTTGGCCGGGCTCGTTTTTGCCGAGCGGCTGCGGCACCGTTGCTGCCGCGTTCGGCTGTATCAGCGTGTTCGTACGTTGGACCGAGATTGCGCCAAGCCGCGGCGTGCCCCCGCCCGGCCTGGCACCGGGTCCAGGGCCCCGAGGCCCACCTGGCGCGCGCAACTCGTCGCGCCGCACCTGCACCGCGCCGCTCACGCCCTGCGTTGCCGCAAAGACGCGCGGACGCACGCGATAGGTCGCAACGGGCGCGCCGCTCACGCGCGCGACGAAAGCGGGCGAGATTCCCGGATTAACCGCCAAGCGTGCCCCCTGGACGGGGACGGTACGATTGACGACGCGGGTTGCGCGCAGAAGGACCGTGCGGCGATACACGGGCACGATGTACGTGCGCACGCGCGGCGCCGCCACATAACGCCCCGGCACGAATATCCAGTAGGCGGGTTGGACTTGATAGGACTCGACCAGTTCGTCGGGCGGCAAGGGTGCCCAGCCAACGTACTCGTCGCCATATCGCCAATTCACCCAGGCCGGCGCCCATTCATCGCCCGGCACCCAGAACCAGCCAATTCCGGGTTCGAATGCCCAGCGCCCGTAGTGATAGACAACCCAACCCCAATTGGCCTCGACGTCGTCGGAGACCCAATACCAACCCCATTCATCGGTGTAGACCCACTGTCCGTACTCATATGGACGCCACTCCGGTGGCACGCCGTGGGGCACCCAGACGTTGCCGAAGCGTGGATGCGGGCGCCAGCTGCCGTATTGCTCTAGGGCGATCTGGGCGTCCTCTGAAATCTGCGCGGCGGCCGGCGTCAGGGCGGCAACCATGATCGGTGCCGAGAGCACGCCGAAAACGACGATTGCGCCGGTCAGCATTGCGACCGCCGCGCGACGTACCCGATGGATGAAGGTCATATCCTTCCCTCTCCGCCCTGCCCGGCCGCAACGCAGATAAGTGCGGCGCGTGAGGTTGGTTCCGAATCGATACGTACACGCTAGTGCCGCTTCCCGAAGGCGCGCAATGCGTCACAGTTGGCCCAACGCGGGTTCAGAGGGGGAGGACTCCTCCGGCGCCCGATTCGGTCCCAAAGGCGAGCATTTGACCGGCCGTGTCCCAGCCAAGGGCGCTCACCGGGCTTCCGTCGCTTTCCCGGACCAGAATCAGCGCGTCATCGTCGATGCGCACAAGTTTCACGGCGCCATCGGCATAGCCGACCGCCACGACCGGGTGGCGCGGATGACAGTTGACGACGGTCACGCGGGATTCGCCGCGCGCGAGTATCTTCGGCTGGCGTCCCATCGGGCCATCCTTGCCGTCGAACGGCCACAGGATGAGTTGCTCGGCGCCTGACGTCGCGAGATGTTCGCCGTCGGCGGTCCAACTGAGCGAACGAACGCGCGTCGAATAACCCGACATGCGCATATGCTTGCTATCCGCCAGTCGCCAGCCGTGCAACATAGGCTCCTGCATGCAGGTGATCAGGAATTTGCCGTCCGGGCTGATCGCAACGCCAAGGTGCGAGCCCTTCCATTCGAGACGCTCGGGCTGCGCACCGGCGGCGTTCGGAAACCAGAGCGTCGCGCCATTGTAGTGCGCAATCGCCAGACGAAAGCCCTTCGGCGCAAAACAGAGGCCAGCTACCGTTGACGGCGCGTCAAAGCGGCGCTCGTCGCCTTTCCTCGCAAACACATGGACGGTCTTGGCGGCCGACCATGCCACCGCCCCTTCGGGGCCAAGCGCGACCTGATCGATCCAGCGCTGCTTGTCGTCCGATGCAAGCTCTCGATGTCCGTCGGCATTAATTTCGAAAAGCTTGCCGTCGTCGCCGCCCGTGACGATACGCGTTCCGTCGGATGCGCTGGACAAAATAGCGCCAGCGTGGATGCCAATGCGACGTTCGCCGGCATACAACAAGGCCTCCTCACCCAGCACAAAGACGGGCGTGCCGCCGAGAAAGTGCACGCCGACGATCGTCGCGTCCACGTCCACGTGGCGAACGCGGTCGGCCAGTGAAGGAAGGGGTGCCTGCATGTCGCTCACGTCAAGCGATGCAGTTCTCAAAGCCCTCCCGGATCCTGTCTTCGGGCAGACTGCGACCAATGAAAACGATGCGGCTGTCTCGATTTTCATCCGCGCGCCACGGTCTCTGGTGATCGCCATCGAGAATCATGTGCACGCCCTGAAACACGAAACGCTCAGGATCGTCCTTGAATGAGAGAATGCCTTTGCAGCGCAGGATATTGGGTCCGTCCTTGGCGACCAGATCTTGAATCCAGGGAAAGAACTTGTCGGGGTTGAGTGGCCTGTCGGTCTTCAGCGAAACCGATTGCATCTCCTCGTCGTGGTAATGCTTGAGCCCATTACCATGATGGTGGTGACCGTGGTCATGATGATCATGGTTATGGTCGTGGTGATGCTCGTCGGCGTCCAGGAAGGAGGGTTCGATCTCGAGGATCCGATCGAGGTCGAAGGCATTGCGACCGAGGACCTCGTTGATGTCGACGTTCGCGCGCTCTGTCCGGTGCAATCGGGCGTAAGGATTGAGCGCGCGAATGCGTGCCTCGAGCTCGCGCAATTCATCCGGCGCCACCAGATCGGTTTTGTTGATCAGGATCACATCCGCGAAGGCGATCTGGTTCTTGGCCTCGGGCGCGTCCTTGAGCCGATCTGTCAGCCATTTGGCATCGGCGACAGTCACCACGGCATCCAGTTTCGTTTTCGAGCCGACGGCCTCGTCCATGAAAAACGTCTGCGCGACGGGCGCCGGATCCGCCAGGCCGGTGGTTTCGACGATGATGGCGTCGAATTTACCCTTGCGGCGCATGAGGCCGTCAATGATCCGCACCAGATCGCCGCGCACGGTGCAGCAGATGCAGCCATTGTTCATTTCGAATACTTCCTCGTCGGCATTCACTACGAGGTCGTTGTCGATGCCGATCTCGCCGAATTCATTGACGATGACCGCGAATTTCTTGCCGTGCGGTTCCGACAGGATACGGTTGAGCAACGTGGTTTTGCCAGCTCCGAGATAGCCGGTCAGTACGGTGACGGGAATTTTGGAAGCGGACTCAGGGGCAGGCATCAGGTGCTGGATCTCCGTGGTCGCGGAGATATAGGCAATCTTGATCGCAAGTACAAAGGGCTGCGCCGGCCTTGGCTCGCTTCCGTCGCCGTGGTTATGTTGGGACAAGCTCGCCAGGGCGGGTCAACGCCCGGCGGAACAAGGGAAGCGCCATGAATTACTCGACCAATTTCCCTTCGATCCAGGATCGGGTTTCGCCGGAGGAATGGCAGGCACGCCTTGATCTCGCCGCCTGTTATCGCCTCGTCGACGTCTATGGCATGACAGATCTCATTTACAATCACATCACCGCGCGTGTGCCGGGCGAGGAAGATGTTCTTTTGCTCAATCTCTACGGCCTGGTCTACAGGGAAATCACCGCCTCCAGCCTGGTAAAGATCCACGTCGACGGCGAGATCATCTGGAAACCCGACACCGACTACGACATCAATAAATCCGGATACGTTATTCATGGCGCGATCCATAAGGCACGGCCGGATGTGGCGTGCGTATTGCATACGCACACCCGTGCCGGAATGGCGGTCGCGGCGATGAAATGCGGCCTCCTGCCGTTGTCGCAGACATCGATCCGGTTCGTCGGCCATATTGGCTACCACGACTATGAAGGACCCGCACTCGAGCTTGACGAGCGCGAGAGGCTCGTGCGCGACCTCGGCCCTCACGATGCAATGATCATGCGCAATCACGGCTTGCTCACGTGCGGGCCCACGATTCAGCAGGCATTCAACACGATGTATCAGCTCGAACTGTCGTGCCAATCGCAAGTTGATGCGATGGCGGCGCGCACCGAGCTCACCATGCCCGGCGAAAACGTGCTGGCGCATACGGCTCACATGTACCAGCCCGGCACGCGGCGGCCTTACGGAATTCTCGAATGGCCGGCCATGCTGCGTAGGCTTGAGGCCGAACAAAAGAACTCGAACTATCCCCCCTATTGGCACTGAAGCTCCGGGAGGCGTCATGCCGACGTTGTTGTCTCGATTCATTACGGCCGGGATGCTGCTTGCTGCGCTTGTGGCCGGCGCCTTCGCTCAGGATTATCCGAACCGGCCTGTACGCTTGATCGTCCCGTTCCCGCCAGGAGGCAGCAATGACGTGGTAGGCCGGCTGGTCGCGATGCAGTTGAGCACGCAACTTGGCCAGCAGGTGTTTGTGGACAATCGCGGCGGCGCCGGCGGCGTCATCGGCACGGAGGCTTGCGCAACCGCGACACCGGACGGCTACACGCTGTGCATCGTATCGATCGCTCACGCGGTCAATCCGGCGCTGCACAAGCTCAACTACGATCCCATCAAATCATTCACGCCGATTTCGATTTTTGCGACCGGGCCGAACGTGCTCGCGATCAACCCGACGCTGTCGGTCAACTCAGTCAAGGAGCTGGTTGCGCTCGCGAAGCAGAAGCCTGGCGAGCTCAATTACGCGTCGGCGGGAGTCGGCAGCTTTCAGCACCTGGGCGGGGAGCTGTTCAAGCTCACGGCGGGGGTCAACATCGTCCACGTCCCCTACAAGGGCGGCGGGCCGGCGATGCAGGACGTGATCAGCGGGCATGTGAAAATCATGTTTTCGTCTCTTATCCAGACCACCCCGTTTATCAAATCCGGACAGCTCAAGGCGCTGGGAACCGGCGGCGCTAAGCGTACCGCGGTTCTTCCCGACGTTCCGACAATCTCGGAGGCCGGAGTTCCGGGCTACGTGGCGGACAACTGGTGGGGGTTGGCCGCTCCAGCCGGCCTGCCGGAACCGCTCGTCGAAAAATTATACGCTGCGAGCCAGGCGGCGCTGAAGTCGCCCGAATTGTTGGCGGCGTTTGAGCGCGAAGGCGCCGCGCCCGTGACGATGACGACGGCCGAGTTCGGCGAGTACATAAAGGGTGAAATCGCCAAGTGGGGGCAGGTGGTCAAAGAGGGCAATATCCAGGCGCAATAGCGCTGCGAGGCTGGCGAGACGCTGCCGACCGCCGGCATAAGCTGTTTTGAAGCCTGAAGTTCTCGTCAATCTGGCAGATATCGGCCAACTTTACCTTCGCTTTACGGCCCATCGCTATGGTGCGACAGGGCGTTGAATGCGCCCGCGCCAGTCAGTGAAAGGCGGCAGGAAGAATCCTGCCCAAGATAAGAAATGTCGCAGGCCGCGTCCGTTATCGACGAACTCGAACAAGTGCTCGCCGCAGGATCGAGCGATCGGCGCACGGAAATCCTCAGGCGCGTAACCGACCTGTATCTCGGTAATGCAACCGGTTTCAATGCGGAGCAGGTCGGTCTGTTCGACGACGTGCTCGCTCACCTGATCAAGCAGGTCGAGACCAGGGCCCTGGCAGAGCTCGGCGCAAGATTGGCACCCATCGACAATGCGCCTCGCGGCATCATTCGCAGGCTAGCTCGTCACGATGAGATCGATGTCGCCGGTCCTGTTTTGGCCCGTTCGCCCCAGCTGACGGACGGCGATCTCGTTGAGATCGCCGGCTGCAAGAGCCAGGGTCATCTTGGCGCAATCTCCGAACGAGCGCGGCTTGCAGCCGCGGTGACGGACATCCTGATCCAGCGGGGCGACACCGGCGTGGTACGCAAGCTGTCGCGAAATGAGGGGGCGACGTTTTCAGATCGCGGATATGCGACCTTGGTGGAGCGCGCCGAGACGGACGATCGACTGGCGGAAAATCTGGGCGTGCGGCTGGATATACCGCCCCATTTACTGCAAGACCTCGTCGTCAAAGCGGCCGAGACCGTGCGCGTGCGTCTGTTGACTGCAGTGCCGCCCGATCGGCAGGCGGCGATCCAGGACATTCTTGCCTCGGTATCGGACAAGGTCCTGCGCAAGGCGGCAGCCCCGCGCGACTTCAGCCGAGCCGTGGCCCTCGTCGACAAGATGGATGAGGCAGGGCAGCTCAACGAAGCGGCAATCGTGGAATTTGCCAGCGCGGGCCAACTCGAGGACCTGATCGCCGCTCTCGCTCGACTATGCGCGGCGCCGGTCGATCTGATCGAGCGCCTGATGCAGAATGCACGCCATGACGGCATCCTGATCGTATGCAAGGCCGCCGAGCTGCGGTGGCCGACATTCAGCGCGATCCTGAAGGCACGGTTCGCCCCCTATGAACTTCCGGTAATCGATCTCACGCAGGCACGAACCGATTTCCTCAAGCTGTCGGTGCCGACCGCGCGCCGAATGCTCCGTTTCTGGCTGGTTCGCGGCGCGGCAGCGGCCCGCGACTGATATCGCCCCTCAAAGGACGGCTGTTACAGCAGTCTTGCCCAATGAAATGTTATAATGTTACACTTAACGCTAAGGGGCCTGGAGATAAAAGTTTTCTTGTCATGAAGGCAGTTGCCGCAGGGCTTGCCCTCGTTTTCATCCTTGGTCACGCCGCGCCTGTTATCGCCGCCGAAGACAAAATTGCGGTGGTGGCGGCGGAGAACTTCTACGGCGACATTGCCCGCCAGATCGGCGGCGACCGGACTGCGGTCGTCAGCATCATGAACAATCCGGACCAGGATCCCCACCTGTTCGAGACCACGCCTACCACCGTGAGGCAGATCGCGGGCGCACAACTCGTCATCCTCAATGGCGCAAATTATGACCCCTGGATGGAGAAGCTGCTTGCTGCGGCGCCGCGCCCAACCCGCGCTGTGATCAATGTCGCCCAACTCACCGGGCGGAAGCCCGGAGACAACCCGCACCTCTGGTACGATCCCGCCACAATGCCGGCAGTGGCAAGCGCAATCGCCGACGCGCTCAGCAAAGCTGACGCTGTGCACGCGGCCGACTACGCGGCCAGACTCAAAGCCACCCTCTCCTCGCTCGCGGCGGTTACGCAGCGCGTTGCGCAGCTGAAAGCAAAACATGCCGGGGCCGCCGTGACCGCCACCGAGCCGGTGTTCGGGCCGATGGCAGACGCTCTGGGACTGGTGATGCGCAACCAGCGCTTTCAGCTTTCGATGATGAACGACACCGAGCCGAGCGCTCGCGATATCGCGGCGTTCGAGCGCGATCTGAGAGATCGCAAGGTCAAGGTTTTGATCTACAACAACCAGGTATCCGAGAAGTTGACCGAGCGGTTGCGCGAGCTCGCCAGCAAGTCGAAGGTGCCTGTGGTCGGCGTTAGCGAGACGATGCCGCCAAATACGTCCTTTCAGGATTGGCTCATCGGTGAACTCGATGCGATCGACAAGGCGCTGAGCGGGCCGAACGCGTGAGCATCATCACCGTCGATCAAGCCACTCTGCAAGTCGGCGGCCGCACCGTGCTTGACGACGTGAGCTTCAAGATCGAAGCCGGCGAATTCATCGGTGTGCTGGGTCCGAACGGGGCCGGCAAGACGACGCTGATGCGCGCAATCCTCGGATTGCTGTCGCCTGAGAGGGGCAGCCTGAAAGTTTTCGGTCGAACTCCGGAGCGCGGAAATCCTGAAATTGGCTATCTTCCGCAGGTGCGCACGGTGCTGCCCGACTTGCGTGTGCGCGGGCGTGACTTTATCGCCAGCTCGCTCTTTGGCGAGCGTTGGGGACTGCCACTACAAAGCCAACTTGACGGCGACGCAATCGAGGCCACGCTCGAAGCTATCGGTGCCCGCGATCTTGCGGCGCGGCCCCTATCAGAGATGTCCGGCGGGGAACGCCAGAGACTTCTGCTGGCGCAGGCACTGATCGGCGATCCGAAACTGCTGCTCCTCGACGAGCCCTTGATCAGCCTTGACGCGCGCCATCAGGAAGTCGCGATTGACGTCGTGCGCACCGTTTGCCGCGAGCGAAAGATCACCGTTTTGTTCAGCGCCCACGAGCTCAACCAGCTGCTCGGTACGCTCGACCGTGTTTTGTATCTCGGGAATCGGCAGGCGGTGCTGGGCACGGTGGACGAGGTGGTCAACACACCGGTGCTGTCGCGGTTGTATGGCACCGAAATCCAGGTCTTTCGCGCCGGCGGCCATATTTTCGTGATGTCGCGCGGCCGCGACATGGAGCGGGTGGATCACGTCCACGACCATGATCATGGTCATGGCCACAACCACGATCATGGGCACCATCATCACTGACATGTTTGCTTATGAATTCATGACGAATGCGTTCGCAGCGTCAGGCATCGCTGCACTTGTATCGGGCATAGTGGGCTATTTTCTTGTCATGCGCGGCCAGACCTTCGCCGGTCACGCGCTGTCTCACATCGGTTTCGCGGGAGCGACCGGCGCCGGCCTGATCGGACTTGCGCCGCTCTGGGGCTTGCTCGTTTTCACCTTGGCGGCCGGCATTGCGATGGGCGCCCTGGGCGAGCGCATCAGCAATCGCGACGTCGCGATCGGCGTGATCCTGGCGCTGGCACTGGGCTTCGGCCTGCTGTTTCTGCACTACTACACTTCGTTTGCAACACAGGCGACGGCGCTTCTGTTCGGGAATGTGCTGGCGGTCGATCATTCGATGATCGTCACGCTGGCCGTTCTTGGCGTGATTACCCTTGCCGCCCTCGCCGCGATCATGCGGCCTCTCATCTTCGCCACTCTGCAGCCCGAACTGGCCGAGGCCAAGGGCGTTCCGATGCGCTTTGTCTCGACAGCGTTCCTCGCCATCGTGGCGCTGGCGGTGTCGCAATGTGCGCAGATCGTCGGCGTGCTGCTGGTATTCACCTTGATGGTCGGTCCGCCGGCCGCGGCACAGCGTCTGACAACAGGGCTCTGGAGTGGACTGGTCGCGTCGGCGGCCCTTGCACTCGCCGAGGCCTGGCTTGGCCTGACGATCGCCTTCTACACCGACTGGCCGGTGAGCTTCAGTATCGCCGCCTTAAGCGCGCTCATTTATTTCGCGTCTCTCATGACCTCAACGCAAATGGGGCCGGCGCAGGCGACGCCGGCCCCATAGTCGCGCGAAATTACGCGCCACTACATCTTCGCGCCGTGCTCGGTCATGTACTTCACGGCGCCCGGGTGCCACGGTATCGGCGAATAGTCCTTGACCTGATTTTCCATCAGGAAGTTCTTGGCCTCGCCATGCACGGCGACGAGATCGGCCTTCTTGTCGAAGATCGTCTTCACGATGTTATAGGCATCCTGATCCGACATCTTGGCATTCGAAACCAGGATATTCCACACAACGGTGTTCTTGTTGTCGGTCGTCTGCCCCGGATAAGTGCCTGCCTTGATTGTACTGCCGGCATAAAGGTTGCCGTGCTTGGCATTCATCTTTGCGGCGAGGTCGGCGTGGTCGATCAGCTTGATCTTGACGCCCGGGGTTGCGCCCAGATCAGTCACGGCCGAGGTCGGCAGCCCACCCACCCAGAAAAAGGCATCGATCTTGTGGTCTTTGATCGCATTGACCGACTCGGCAACCCCAAGCCGCTCACGCTTCATGTCCTTGTCTTTATCGAGACCTGCCGCCTCGATGACGCGGAATGCCATCACCTCGGTGGCGCTGCCGCCGGAACCGGTGGAAACGCGCTTGCCCTTGAGGTCAGCCATCTTCTCGATGCCGCTTCCTTCGATGGTCACCACATGCATCTGGTTCGGATAGAGCACCATCAGCGTGCGCACGGGGACTTCCGTGCCCTTGAACTTGTCCTGGCCTTTGTACGCATCGAGCGCGGCGTCAACCATCGAGAAGGCAAGCTCGCTGTTGCCGGAATTGATCAGCTTGAGATTGTCGACCGAGCCGCCGGTGACTTCAGCTGTTGCCTGAATGCCCGGCAATGTTTTCGACAGGACATTGGCCAGCCCGCCGCCGAGCGGATAATAGACCCCGCCAGTCCCGCCGGTCGCGATCGATATGGCGCGCTGCTGCGCCAACACCGTGCCGGCGACGAGCGTGGCAGCCACCGCCAGCACCGTCAGGCCTGTTTTCTTGCCATTCGTGAAGCGCTTCGACATTCATAATCCTCCCTTTGACTCTTGTTCTTGTCCACCTATGCAGGAAGTTTGGCTTTCTTGTCCATCTATGCAGGAAGTTTCGCCGGAACAAATCGCTGTTTCAATAGGATAGCCGCAACCAATGCCAGGCCGAACGGCGCGGGATAAGGCACATCCAGGCCCGTAATCGTCTCGGCCAGCCCCTCCAGCAGGCTCGGGAACACCAGCAGCAGCCCAGCCAACAACCAGAGCCATCGCTCGGCCTGGGTGTTCTTCCGCAACGCCCAGTTCTGCGCCGCCGCTGCAAGCGCGCCAAGACCAACCGCGGTCTTAAGCGTCACCAAGATGACGTCATAGAACGAACCGTCTTTCGGGATCTTCATCAGCAGGCCGACGCCCTGCGGATCGAGCACAAATACGAATGGCACGAGGAATGCCGGGAGCGTGTATTTCCAGGCCTGCATGGTGGTGACGTAGGGATCACCACCGGTGATGGCTGAGGCAGCGAATGGCGACAGCGCGGTTGGAGGCGAAACCTCGGAGAGGACCGCGTAATAGAAGATGAACATATGTGCCGCGAAGTCGGGCACGCCGAGCTTGGTCAGCGCCGGCGCGGCGATCACGGCGCAGATGATGTAGGACGCGGTCACCGGCACGGCGAGCCCGATGATCCAGACCACGAGCGACGTGTAGATCGCGGTCATCAGCAGGCTGCCCCCGGCGAAATCGATGACGATGGACGAAAACTTCAGTCCGAGGCCGGTCAGCGTCACGATGCCCACGATGATGCCCGCAGCCGCGCAGGTCGTCGCGGCGCTCAGCACGCCGATCGATCCGTCAGCCAGAGCGGCGGTGAGCTTTTTGGACGACGGGATCAGTTGCTGCCCGGCTGGCGTCAGACCAATGACCGCCAGAGCTGCGATTACGAGCAAAACCACCATCGGGAAGTAGGTCTCGAATGCCGCTGCGAACGCCGAAGCGCCAATGGGAGGAATTGTGAACAGGACCGCGGCGGCGAACCCGACGAACAAAATTGGCAGCAGCACGTTACGAGGACCGAGACAGGTGTCGGGCTGAAGCGCGCTCATCGCGAACGCAAGGATGGTCGAGTAGAAGACAGAGAGCATCGGCGAGTAGCCGATCACCATGAAGATCACGACCGCGACCAGCGATACGAAGTGGAAACCGTAGCGCCTGGTCATCTCCCAGACAGACATTTCCGGCTTGAAGACCACCTCGTGCGCGCCGAAACGCAGCGAGTCGAGCTCAACCATGAACAGCAGTGAAAGGTAGTAGAGGCACGTCGGGATGGTCGCCATCCAGATTACGTCGAGGTAACTGATCTTCAGAAATTCGGCGATCAGGAACGCGGCTGCGCCCAGCACCGGTGGGGAAATAATCGCGCCAAGTCCGCCCGCCGCCAGCAAGCCGCCAGCTGCATTTTTTTCAAAGCCGGCCTTTGCCAACATCGGATAAGCGACGGTGCCGATCATCACTGTCGTCGCAACTCCTGAGCCGGATGGACCACCGAGAAGAAATGAAGATGCCACCACCGCACGGCCCGCACTCGACGGCTTGCCTCCCATCACGCCCATGGAGAAATCGATAAAGAACTTGCCGGCGCCCGAATGCTGCAGGATCGCGCCGTAAATGGTGAACATGATGATCAGCGTGGCCGATACATCGATGGGCACGCCAAAGATTCCTTCCAGCGTAATAAAAAGATGGCCGACCAGCCGCGCGATATCGTAGCCGCGATGCGTCCAGGGCGGCGGCAAGCTGGGGCCGAAATAGGCGTAGAGAATGAAGCAGACTGCAACCATCGGCATGATCCAGCCGGTGGTGCGCCGGGCCGCTTCCAAAACCAGCAGAACGAAGATCGCGCCGAGGATGACGTCCCATTTTTCCGGCACGGCCGCGCGATCGGTAAAATCGTCGCCTTGCATCAAGGCGTAGATGATTGTCGCAATGCCGATCAGCGGTGGAACCACGTCGAACCACTGGATGCGGTTGCGAAAGCGGTTCGCGACAGGAAACAGCAGAAAGCTCAACAGAAGGACGAAAGCGACGTGGGTGTAGCGTAACGGGATTGTGGGCACGATGTCGTATGCGGCATAGAGATGGAACAGCGACATGGCGACCGCGATCGCCGTGACGGTCACTCCCACCCAGCCCGAAAGGCGGTTGGCGGCGCCCTCTTCCTGCTGGACATATTCCTCGGCCTTGCGGAGCTGTTCTTCGGAAATGATCTGCGCGTCGACGCCCGCCTTGATGTCTTCCGCCATTGTCCCCTCGCCTGGAAGCGGTGTGACCCCGCCTTATAAAAGCGAGGCTAGCATGGGCCATAGCGGCAGGAATACCTGCGGAAGCCCGCCGTTATCATGGTTGCCCGAGCAGCATCGCAACGGGCGACCGCAATGAACAGCAAAGGCAGCGAGACTGTCGCGCACAGCAAAGCGGCTAGTCAGCGGGTGCTTGCGGGCGAAGTGGTAGAGGCAACCATTTCGCCTTGTCTTGAACCGCCGCCGACGACGACGAAGGCGAACAGGGCGAGCACGGCGGTTGCGTAGATCGGAACCATGATCCCTGAAAGTTTCTTGACGTCTTGCCTATCTTCGGCCGAGAGCCTGATGCGGCCATGGTGGCACATAGGCGCCTCCTGAGTTGCGCGTGCAAGTCTATTGCTTAGCCGGCAAATTGTCTGCCCGTCTTTCCGTTGACCCTGCATCAGCCTGGGAAT
>Ga0209481_10000042_pt1 | contig 63100 bp, 103 predicted proteins | sample SoiMetdeltSBSDD3_FD_187598 | JGI IMG/M metagenome (GOLD analysis project Ga0209481, IMG submission 187598) | Bulk soil microbial communities from a Populus tree surrounding site in Tennessee, USA - Soil MetaG P. deltoides SBSDD3 (SPAdes) (version 2) | ecosystem: Environmental > Terrestrial >...
CTACGCACCGGACGGCGGCAGTCTGCCGACGTGTTACGAGCTGATGTTCCACGAGCCGGACGGGGGAGGGGGGGGTGTCGCTGGCGACACCCCCGGGGTGTCGCTGGCGACACCCAACCAAGAACCAAACACCAAGAAGACCACCTCGCTACGCTCGGTGGGCGCTCGCTCCGCTCCGCCAGCCGAAGAAACCGCACAGACGATCTTGCGTGACTGGATCGACTACCTCACGTCCATCGGGGTGAAACTTCCTTCGCATCACCGGGCGCGGTACGGCCGGGGCATCAAGGAGCTGCTGGGCGACGGTTTCTCCGCCCGCACGATCAAGAAGGCGTTGGCGGCGATGACCGCCAACGGATCCATCCATCGGCCCATGATGTTGCACGAGACCGTCGTCAAGCTCCAGACCGGACCGGAGGTCAGAGATCGGCCGGTCAGCCGCGAAGAGGCGCAGGCGCAGGTACGGGAAGGCCGGCGGGCGCGGGCGCGCGAGCTGGTCCGGGAACATGGCTGGTGTCCGGAACATCCGGAACAGCCCGGTGGGAAGACCGACGGGCTGTGGAACTGCAAGCGCTGTACCCAGGAAGGCCGGCGGGACCTGTCCGCCGAGCTGAGTGAGCTGGGGGCCAGCTTTGGCCGGACCTGAGCTGGGCGACGTGGCCGCCGAACGCGTCGTCCTTGGCGCCATGATGCTCAGCCGTGAAGCTGTCGCCGAGGTGTTGGAAGTCCTGGAACCAGTCGACATGTACCGCCCCGTCCACACCACCATCTTTACCGCGCTGCACCGGCTGTTCGTGGCCGGTGAACCACTCGACCCGGTAGCGCTGTCTGGTGCCCTGCTGGCCACTGGCGAGCTGGACCGTGTCGGTGGGACCGCGTACCTACACACCTGCATGGAAGCCGTACCGGTGGCGATTCAGGCCGGCTACTACGCACGCATCGTCAAGGACTACGCGGTGCGGCGGCGGATCCGGGAAGCCGGAGTCCGCATCATCCAGAACGTCGACAACCCCACCCGGGGTCTCGACGAGCTGCGGTCGATGGCCCAGGAGGAAATCTTTACCGCCACGGCTGCCCGGCAACGCTCCCGGGAACTGAGCTGGGGGCAGGGCATCGCCGCAGCGTTGGACTCCATCGAGTCCGCCTCCCACGCCTCCGGGTTCCAGGGGCTACCTACCTGGATCGGCCGGTTGAACCAGATGACCGGTGGGCTGCGTCCCGGGCAGCTCGTGGTCATCGCAGGACGACCAGGTATGGGCAAGAGCGTCTTCGGGTTGGACATGGTGCGGCTCGTCGGCATCCACCGCCGGCTGGGCTGCCAGATGTTCAGCTTGGAGATGACCCGGGACGAGATCTTCCAACGCACCATCGCCGCCGAGCTGGGCATCCCGTTCGAGCGGGTACGCGACGGCCGGCTGGGACAGGAGGAGTGGGATCGGATGATGGCCTGGGCCGCTGACGTGTCCGAAGCGCCGATCTGGGTCGACGACAACTCCTACGTCGACATGGCCTACGTCCGCACCGTCAGCCGCCAACGTGCAGCCGTCGAAGAGATCAACCTCGTCGTCGTCGACTACCTCCAGCTCATGGCCACCCCTGGCCGACGGATCGAGAACCGGCAGCAGGAAGTCGCCGACATGTCTCGGGGGCTGAAGTTGCTGGCCAAGGAGCTGAACTGCGTGGTCATCGCCGCCAGCCAGCTCAACCGGGAAGTTGAACGACGGGCCGACAAGCGCCCCAACCTGTCCGACCTACGGGAGAGTGGAGCTGTCGAACAGGACGCTGACATTGTGATCCTGCTGCACCGACCCGACTACTACGACGAGATGGACCGCCCCCGGGAAGCCGACATGATCGTTGCGAAGCAGCGCAACGGCCCCACCGGGGACATCGCGGTGTTCGCCGACCTGGGGCACATGCGGTTCCGTGATCTCGACGTAGTGTAAGGTCACGACAGACAGGGAGGTGGATCATGGGAACCGATGTCGTCCTGCGGAGCACCGACGTCCCGGTGTCGTTTACAGACCAGATGCAGATGGCCAAGGTGCTGGCCGAGTCCTCTCTGCTGCCGCGACACCTGCGTAACCAGCCGGCCAACGTCCTGGTCGTGCTTTCCGGTGCCCGTGCGTTGGATGTGCCGGCATTCTGGGCCTTGCAGTCGATGTTTGTTGTCGAGGGCAAACTCAGCATGTCGGCGGAGCTGATGCGTGCCCTGGCGATCCGGGCCGGTCACAAGGTCACCGTGGTCAAGCGGACCCGCGAAGAGGCCATCATCGAGGTGCAGCGGAAGGACAAGACCAAGCCCTACCGGGTTGAGTTCACCTGGGAGGATGCCGAAGCGGCTGAGCTGACCGACAAGCTGAACTGGAAGCGTTACCCAAAGGCCATGTTGGTGGCGCGGGCCACCGCCATCGCGGTCCGGGACGAATGTGCCGACGTGCTGTTCGGTGTGGTCTACACCCCGGAGGAGCTGGGAGCCACCGTCGACGAGGACGGCAACCCGGTGGTCGATGGTGAGATCGTCGAACCACCCAGCCAGGAAGACGTCAACAACTGGTCCTACGCCCTGTCCACCGTCGCCTTGGCGGAGATACCGGTGGTGTGGGCGGAGGTGTTGGCACAAGGCGCCACGGATGCACCGGCACCCAGCGGTGACACGCTGGCACAGACCCTGGCGACCCGGCTGGGACTGGAAGCGTTGGACTGCCAGATCAAGGCGCACGTGCGGGAGCTGTGGACCTTGGCCCGGGTGTGTGAAGTCCTCGACGCCACGGTCCAGGTCGGTGAGGAGCGGGAACCGCTGCGGTCCTACCTGACCCGCAAGGCTGACGAGCTGCCGGAACAGGAAGAAACCCCAGACCCCGTGGAGACGGAGAATGCCCAGCGGCTCCGGGAGCAGGCAGCCGCTAGCTGGGAGGAGACGGATGGACACGTGGCGGGATCAGGCCCCGGGAGCGGGGAATCATCCGGAGCCGACGACACCAACGACACGTGACGCAGCCGACCGGGCGCTGTTCTGGGCTTCGGTGAAGGATGCGGTAGTCGTCGAGGCGGAACTGGCCCGCCAGGATGTGGTCCGGCAGATGACCACAGCCGGCTCGTTGAAGCAGCAGGTGCTCGACGCGGACAAAACGGAGATGGGCACCGTCTCGATTTCCAGCCGACGGTGGGTTGCGGTGATCACCGACCCGGCGGCGCTCCTCGACTGGGTGATCCGTAACCGTCCCGACGAGATTGTTCCGATGATCCGGGAAAGCTACCTGGAGGCGTTGAAGGCCCAGGTGGTCCGCAACGCCAAGGATCCCGATGGGCCAGGACCCTACGCTGTCGATCCAGCCACAGGTGAAAGGCTTCCCGGTGTCGAGGCCCACCTGGTCCCCGGCAACCTGACCATCCGTAAGACATCCGAGGCCAAGACGCGGGCGCGAGCACTCCTGGGTGATCTACTCGGACGCGCGCTCGGCCGATGAGCTGGGAACAGTCCCGTATCCAGGTGCAGGCCCGCTGCCACGGCATGTGTGAGGGCTGTGGTGCGGCGATGCGGGAAGTCCACCATAGACAGCCCCGGGGAATGGGCGGGGTGTACGGCGCGGCGGCGGAAACCGCACACGCCACCAGCAACCTGATGGGCCTATGCCCTGGCTGCCACCGGTTCACCGAGACCGATCCCGAGCAGGCCCGGCAGCTTGGCTGGCTGGTGCGGCATGGAGTCAGCTCCCGTTCGGTGCCGGCACGGATGGTGACGGTGAACGGAGTGGGCTGGTTCCGCCTCGACGACGAAGCTGGCTACCACTGGGTGGACGAAGGTACTGCTCTATTCGTGGTACGGCTGGCGAACCGTGGCTGACCAGCGGCTGTATGGTCGGACTTGACAAGCGTGGCCGGACAAGGCAAGCTCTCAACCCGTTGGAACCAACAAACGGAGGGAGTAAAGGATGCCGACCGCAACCAGGACCCGGACGCGCAAGAGCGCCGACACCGGGCCGTATGTGGCTCCGTATCTGGAGGGAGTCGAAGGACTCACCGACGAGCAGAGCATGGCCATCCGGGGCAAGCTGGAAGATCTGGTCGTCCGGCAGGTGCGCCGTGCCGGTCACTGCGACGCCGCGTTGCAGATCATGCGCCCCGTCCTCGGCCAGTCCACGCTCGGCGCCAACGATCGCAACAGCTTCTACGACAGCGAAGGTGCCGACTGCTGGAACGAGCGTTGGCGGGACGAGAACGGCTTCGACAAGCAGGGCTTCGACCGCAACGGCTACAACGCCGAAGGCTTCAACCGGCAGGGGCGGGACCGCGACGGCTTCGACATCGAGGGGCGCGACGAGAACGGGGGCCACCGGGACGACCTGAGCCGGTTCATGTACGACTACAACGGCCGCACCATCGATGGCTGGGACCGCGATGGGCGTAACCGGGGTACCGGCCGCACCCGCGAGGAGCAGACGCAGTACGAGATCGATGCGGTCGACCGGTTCATCTACGACTGCAACGGCCGCAGCTTCGAGGGCTACACCCACTGGGGCGAGGGCCGCGACGGCCAGTACAACAGTTTCCACAACTACTCCGACTACCCGGACCGTCGGCGGGAAGCCTACGAGCGGCTCCAGGCTGCCCGTGCTGCCGCTGGGACCGTCGAGCCCGCTGCGGCGGAGACCGAGGTGACCACGTGAAGCTGACCGTAGAAACCCACAGTGGCAACGGCGACAGCCGGCGGACCTCCTACCCGCTGTACCTCGGCGTCGTCTACGAGATCGACGACGCGCACCGGCTGGTGTGGCGGACCGTCCTCAACGAGTTCGTCAACCATGCCCTCGGCGTCGAGCAGCAGACCGCCGTGTTCTACCTCGACGGTGTGCCGTTCGAGACCCTGACCCTGACTCGCGACCGCCACCCGGTGGCCTTCCATCCGGCCCGGATCGAGCCGGCGGCCACCGAGGCTCCGGCCGAACCCTCTGTCGTGTCGGAGTTGACAGAGCAGGCGGCCTAGGAGGAGGATCAACGGATCCCCTACCAAGGGTTCCGCTGCCCCGGAGAGTCGGGGTCTGTTCTCCGGGGCAGCGGTCGTACGCGGGACCTCCCAGGGGCTGGGCATCCGGTTAAAGTCCCACCTGGCTCTTGGGCCGCGTATGGTACGGTCAGACAGACGTTGACAACTGAATGAGCCGAAGCGCAGGGTCGGGTTACTTCGAATGTGAATCGAGAGGTTGCAGGTTCGAATCCTGTCCGGTCCCCTTCACCTGGGACCGGTAGCTCAAGTGGTAGAGCGCTAACGTGTCCTGTCCCGCCTGGTTCTCGGCTCACTCACATGGGGAGGCTGTCCCTCGGGACGGCACCGGTACAGGAGTCCACCAACGTGTAGGGCACGACGGTGGGGATCCGAGCGTGGTTCGAATCGGCGCCTCCCCTCGTATCACAACTGGATAGCTTCTCCCCGAAGCGTAGGACACGGGTTACTTCACCCTAATTGGATGATTGCAGGTTCGAGTCCTGTCGACCTAGCCCCGGAAACGGGAGAGGGTCGTCCGCCCCACTGGCAAGGGGCAACACCTGTATCCGCTGGTACTCGGGGAGTCACACGTACCGTGTGCTCCCACAGCACAGAGGCCCGAAGCGAAGTGGCGGGTTACTTCCTCCAACCTTTCGGAATCCGTACCTGCCATGCCTGGTTCTCGGACCTCTCGGGGAAGACGACAAGGAGGAGCACACGATGGCACGACTCAACCAGCCAGCGGTCCGGCTTACCCGGGGACCGGTACAGGCCGACCCTACGCCGACCGGTACCACCCACGAGGGTGGCGAAGGCTACGCCCGCGATCCCCGCTCCGAGCTGTTCCTCCTCGGTGCAATGAACTTCGTGGCCGAGGACACCTTCTACGAGAGCGCAGCCGAACGCGACACGCGATTCCTGCACCTCATCGAGATGGTCTACCAGCTCGACCCGGAGTGGCTGCTCGGGTTTCTGTTCTGGCTGCGGACCAGTGCGCACATGCGTACCGCGCCCGTCCTCGCCGCAGCCAAGGTTGCCCAGCTCGCCCGCAACGGTTCGGCGCCAGCTCGGGAGCCCAACGAGATCGGTTACGTCCGGGACTTGCTGCGTAGTGTCCTGTTGCGGGCCGATGAGCCAGGCGAGTTCGTCGCCTGGTGGCTGGCCAACGTCGGCCGCACGTTCCCCGGCGGGGTTCAGCGTGGCGTCGCCGACGCGGTGACGCGCCTCTACAACGAGTACAGCTTCGCCAAGTACGACAAGCCCCGTTCGGCCGTGCGGTTCGGTGACGTGATCGACCTGATCCACCCGACACCCAAGGCGCCGTGGCAGTCGCGGCTGTTCGAAGTCGCGCTGGCGGTCCGGCACAACCGGGAGCGGATCGACCTGACGGGCCTGGACATGCTCGAAGCCCGCCAGGAGATCATGGCAATTCCGGAAGGACAGCGACGTGCCTTCCTCGACCGGGACGACGCGGTGGACCTGCTGAACAAGGCAGGGCTCACCTGGGAGGCGGTCTCGGGCTGGGTGCAGGGCTCCCTCGACGCGCGGTTCTGGCAGTCGCTCGTCCCGACGATGGGGCTGTTCGCACTGGTGCGCAACCTGCGGAATATGGACGTGGCCGGTGTCGACGCGGCGACCGTCGAGCTGGTGCGGAGCCGGCTGCGGGACGAAGCACAGGTACGTGCTTCGCGCATGTTGCCGATGCGTTTCTACACCGCGTACCGGGAGGTCGGTTCGGACCGCTGGAGCGAAGCACTTGCTACCGCACTGGGGCACACGCTGGTCAACGTGCCAGCGCTGCCCGGCCGTACCCTCGTCCTGGTCGACCGGTCCGGTTCGATGCAGGAGGCATTTAGCCGGCGCGGCTCGGTCACCCGTGGTGAGGTCTCGGCTCTGTTCGGGGCTGTGCTCGCGTTGGCGGCCGAGAACGCCGACCTGGTGGAGTACGGCACGGACAGTCGGCCGATCCCCTTCCGCAAGGGCGACTCGCTTCCCCGCACGGTGGCCAAGTTCACCTGGCGTGGGGGCACCAACACCCACACCGCCGTCCGGCAGAACTTCCGCAACCACGACCGGGTGGTTCTGCTCACCGACGAGCAGAGCCACGACAGCTACAGCATCCACGCCCGGTGGCCGGAGTGGATGGTGCAGACGAACCTCACCCAGGTTCCTTTGCCGCCGACGACTCACCTCCATGTGTGGAACCTGGGTGGCTACGTCAAGGGCACCGCACCCGGTGGGCCACGGCACTACTGGTGGGGCGGGCTGTCCGACGCCTGCTTCGCGTTGATCGAGCAGGTGGAGAAGGCTGGCACCGACTGGCCATTCGAGTACCGCAAGTAAGAAGCCGAGGGAGGCGAGCACCCGGGACCGCTCGCCTCCCTCTCTTGTGCCATGGTTGTATCGTCAGGCACGACACATGGAAGGAGTGTAGGACATGAGCGGACCGTTGTCCGGTTGGCCCAGGACCCGGCCGACGAACCGTGCGGTGCTGGCCCTGGTGGCGCTGGGAGCGCTCGCGGTGCTGGCGCTCGGCGCGGGCCTCGTCATCGCCAACAGCCGGGCCGAGCACAAGGCGGTGGAGAACTGTGGTTAGGGCGTTGATCGTTGCAGGGGTCATCGTCACCCTGGCCCTGCTGCTGCTGATCCTGACGATCTATCTGGTGCGGCACTACGCGCGGCAGGAAGACAAGCGGGAAGGCCGGGCGGTCCGTGGAGACCTCACCGGCCGGGAGGAACGGGAGTTGATCGCCCTCCTCGACGATGCCCACGAACTGCTGAAGGGCATTGGCCAGGGCGATCCCCTGGTGGCCCCGATCGACTTCCTCACCGACGGAACCAAGGTTGCCGTTGCCGACTGGCGGCGGCGCTACATCCACATGAAGGGAAAGGTGGAACGTGCGTAAGTCCCTCCAGCTTGCGGGCCTGCTCGCAGCCGGCGCCATTGCCGTCGGGCTGTCCGGCTGCGGTGCCGTGACCGACCCGGACAAGATCGGCATCTACTACAACACGGGTTCCATCGAAGGCTTCAAGTTCGACCACTGCACCATCCCCGGGGCGGTAGACAAGCAGCCGGTCAACGACGAGATCATCTGGCTGCCGAACAACATGCGGACCTGGAACATCGCTCCCCAGGGTGGCGACACGGCCACCCCGATCACCGTCCAGTCCGCACCGGAGAAGGACCAGCCGTCGGGTGTCCAGGTCAACCTGTGGACCCAGACGAACTTCATGCTCAACACCAACTGTTCGGACGCCAACTCGCCGCTGGTGCAGTGGTGGGAGCGGATCGGCAAGCGCTACCACGCGGACAGCGACCAGGGCTGGAAGGACATGCTCTACGCCACGCTGGTGCCGGCGCTGGAGAAGTCGACACGGACTGTCGTGCGCAGTTACAAGGCCGACGAGCTGGTAGCTGGTGTCGTGTTGGCCGACGTTCAGACGAAGATCTCCGCCGAGTTCCAGACCGAGCTGAAGCGGCTGGTCGGCGGCGACTACTTCTGCGGACCGAACTTCGTGCGTGGTAACCCGGCGTGTCCCGAGGTGCAGGTTCTGGTCAAGGATGTCGACTACTCCGACCCCGGCATCCAGGAAGCCCGGAACAAGAAGCAGCAGGCCATCGAGGCGGCAGCGGCGGCCGTGGCCGAGGCCGAGGGTAAGGTCCGGGCAGCAGCAGCGCAGAACGCCCTCTACCAGAACGAGGCGTGGATGCAGTTGGAGCTGGCGAAGCTCCAGCTCGCCCAGGTGCAGGCGTGCGCAGCGTCGCCGAACTGCACCGTCTTCATCGGCGGCAACCCTGGCGGGATGATCGTTCAGGCGAAGTAACACTCTCCGGACGTTCGGGCCGGTGCTGTCGGGTGGCGTGCCGGCCCGAACCTTTTTGTATGTCGGGACTTGACAGACTGTTCAGGTCCGTTGTACGGTCTAGGCATACAAGTCAAGCCCTACCACCCGAGGGAGAAAGCAATGAGCGCCGACATCGAGCAGCGGACCGACGGATCGTTCTCCTACGTAGGCGTACGCGAGCCGGCTTGGCACCAGCTCGGCGTGACCTACCCCAACGCCGACGGGATCACCGTCGAGCAGGCACTGCAAGACCTCGACGCCGGGACCATCGAGTCCATCCCGGTCTACGGCAGCCGGATGACCGAAGACGGTGTGCAGATCATCGACGCCCCCCGGCTGAAGATGAACATCCGGGTACGCCAGTCCGGCCCCGTGTTCCTCGGCGTCACCGGCACCAAGTACACCGTCATCGACGAGCACGAAGGCTTTGCCTTCCTGCAGAACCTGGTCGACTCCGGCGACGCGCTCGTCTCCTCCGCCGGCTTCCTGGACGACGGCAAGCGTGCCTTCTGTTGCATGCGGATGCCCCGCGAGATCCAGATCGGCGGGGTCGACCCCATCGACCTGTTCCTCCTCGGCGCGATGGCCCACGACGGCTCCATGTCCTATACCTGCACCGCCACCCCAATCCGCGTCGTCTGCCAGAACACCCTCACGATGGCCCTGGCCGGTGCGCAGAACGTGTGGCGGGTGCGCCACACCTCCAACGCCAAGCTTCGTGTCGAAGAGGCACGCCGGGCACTGGAACTCACCTTCAAGTACGCCGACGTGTGGACCGAGCTGGCCGAGTCTCTGGTGGCCAAGACCTGCACCGATCGCCGCTTCGAGGCGATCATCACCGAGCTGTTCGGCCCGTCGGAGGACGCCCCCCAGGCTGTCCAGACCAAGTGGGACACCAAGCGCGGTGAGCTGTTCGGGCTGTGGAACGCCGACACGGTGGCCAACGTCAAGGGCACCGCGTGGGGCGCGCTGAACGCCGTCACCGAGTGGATCGACTGGGAGCGTCCGGTCCGGGGCGCTGACGACGCCGACGTAGCGGCGTTGCGGTTCGAGCGTTCGCTGACCGGCAACAACGGAACGGAGGAGCTGAAGCAGGCTGCGCTGGCGGTAGTCAAGCGGCAGACCCGCTGAACAGAAGAAAAGCTGGGGGCGAGCAGCCGGGGGGCTGCTCGCCCCGATCCCGTAGGAGGAGATATGAGACCATGCCCCGCATGCGGCCGGTACGTTTGGACCGTCCAGCAGAAGATCATCGGCGTAGGGCCGGTGACCCTGGCCGGCGCGACACCCAAGCTCGGCGCTCAGGTTGTCGCCGAGCTGAGCTGTGACACCGACCGGGGTGGTTGCGGCTGGAACATCTTCGGCTACCTGGACAACCCGGTCTACGACCCCGCCACTCACACCTTCACCGGGGGACACTTCATCGCGTTCGACCCGCAGCCGGTGTCCGATGACTGAGATTCATCCGGATCAGATCGAGCTGTTCCTGGCTGAAGCGCGGCGCAAGATGGGCCGGTTCGCGGCCCGGACCGTCCGCTACCGGTTCCTGATCAGCCTGGGCTACCACCCGTTGACCTGGATCCGGCGTCGGTCCATCCGCCCCCACCCCGAAGCGGTGGCCTCCCCCGATGTGCGTACCGGAGGACCACGCTGCGGCGGATGTGTCCACCTGGCCCCCCTCGACCTCGATGGTTCGGGAGCCAGGCGGCTGAAATGCTGGCTGAACGGCGGAGAGCGGGTGACCCGAGGAGATGCCACCACCATCCGCGCCTGGTGGCCCGCCTGCACGTCGTACGAGGCCAGGTGAGCTGTGGGACGTCAACCCATACCACCGGCCAGCCCGCAGGCAACCATGGCCCGCTGCACGTCGGCCGTGCTTCAGCTCGGCTACGGGATCAAGGGATGCGGCGGGATCGACATCCTCCGTCCCGACCGGGCGGTGGCCGTCTACCAGCTCGCCCCCCGGGGCGGAGCTGTCGTCACCATCGACGGACAGACAGCGCAGACCCACTACAGAAAAACCTACGCGGAGGCGGAGAAGTTGTTCTGGGTTCTACGATCCATGGTGCGTGGCCTGCCTGTTTGACGTACAGGGTAAGCTATGACAGTATGGCGTGATCATACACGGGAGGAGGAGACCGTGACGGATGCAGGAAGCAAGGTCGTCGAAGATCTCGTTGCACTGCTGCGCTACGCAAAGTTCAACGTCGTAGAGGTGGGATCCGCAAGGTACCGGATCACCAATCCCGACGGTGGAGACATCGCTTTCATGCCCCGCCGGTTGCGGCAGGGACAAACGATCAAGGTGATCCTCAAGGAACTGGCAAAGATCGGCTTCAACGAAGAGGTAGCCCGCACCGCGCGAGAGACCGAGCGCCAGGAGCGCCTGGACGCTGAGCGGGCCAAGGGCAACTCCGCGTTGGCGGATGCGGAGCGGAAGGCCAAGATCCACCAGATCGCTGCAGCGGCCAAGGAAGCACGCGAGACCGTCGAGGAGCTGGACGAGTCGCCAACGACGACGGTGGACGTGAAGCCCAGCGTGAAGATCGTGACGTTGGACGCCGAGCTGGCCCGGCAACTGCTCGCGGCCAATCGTTACTACAACGCCAAGAACCCCGGAAGGTCCAACCGGCGTTTCTACCCCCGGCTCGCCCAGGAGTATGCGTCGCGGATGGCCCGTGGAGAGTGGCTGTTCACCCACCAGGGTATGGGCATGAGCCGCGAAGGCGAGCTGCTCGATGGGCAGCACCGTTGTGAAGCCCTGCTCATCGTTGCCCAGACACAGCCCGAATACTCGATCGAGGTCGAGTTGACCTACGACCTGCCGCCGGAGGCGCGGCGGGTGTTGGACACCGGCCGGCGGCGCACCGTCTCCGACCATCTTCAGATGGAAGGTGAGGTCAACACCCTCACCTTGGCGGCGACCGCCCGGTTGTGCATCCTCTACGACTCCGAGGTCCCTGCTTCGGAGTGGCGGGATGTGTGGCCGTCCGCCGATCAGGCCATCGACTACCTGGAGAAGTTCCCGGAGGTGCGGGCGGCGGTCCGGCTCGGCCATGTCGTCACCCAGAGCACCAAGTTCATGCTCGCAGCCGGCGCGGCAGCGGCGATCCACGTCTGTGCCCGGGAGTGGCCCAACGCCGACCTGTCGTTGTTCCTCGACGGGCTGAAGACCGGGGAAGACCTGCCCGCCGGCTCGCCGATCCTGGTGCTGCGCAACTTCCTCATCCGCCAGGCCCAGGACTCCAAGCGCAAGCGGAACAGCATGGAGCACATGGCCCTGTTCGTCAAGGCGTGGAATTCGTGGGTTACCGGCGCCAATCGCGAGGTCATCCGGCTCACCAAGGCCGAGGAGTTCCCCCGGGTCGCCCCGAACCACGCGGCTGGGTGATCCACCCGGTCACCCTGGAGCGGGTGGCCGACACAACTACAGACGGCTGGAACAAGCTCCGGATCACCTGCTGGCATGGCCGACAGCTCGTGGTCCGGGGCATCCCGTCCGTCGTGGACGGTTACGCCTGGCGGGCAGGACTCAACCCGTGCAAGGTGGTCGGTTGTCCCAACCGCGCACGACCGAAGGAGGAGCAATGACCTACCGCCATCTAGGCGATCAGGAGTTCAAGTCGTTGATCGGCCAGGGGGTCCACACCGCTCTGCGGAAGGGAGTCGATTCCCCGGAGTCGGTCCGTGCCTGGCTGGCTATCGACGATCTGCCCAAGGAGGCGTGGGACACGGTGCTCCAGTACGTCTACGACGGGTTGGAGTCGATCGGGGTGTTCCTGGTACGGCAAGAGGTCACCCCCAAAGCCCGCGAACGGGAAACGGAGGAGCCGGCGGCATGAGGTACTTCTACGACACCGAGTTCGTCGAACGCGGCCCCGAGCATCCCGTCGAACTGGTCAGCTTGGGCATGGTCCGTGAAGACGGCCGGGAGTTCTACGGCATCAGCGGCGAGATTCCGCTGGCTTCGTTGTGGGACAACGAATGGCTGCGGGCCAACGTGGTACCACATCTGCCCCTATCTGTCGACGAATGGACCGACGGTCCCGATCCCCGCCAGCACCCGCTGCACTGGGACAACAGCCACCCGGATGCGGTGCGGGTGATGTCCCGTAGGCAGCTCCGCGAAGAGGTGAGGAACTTCCTGTTCGATTCCTGGACCACCGCCGGCACCCGGCCGGAGCTGTGGGCCTGGTACGGCGCCTACGACCATGTGTGCCTGGCGCAACTGTGGGGGACCATGGCCCAGCTTCCCGACGGTGTACCGATGTGGACCAACGACCTGCGGCAGGAAGTCCTCCGTCGCGGCGATCTGCGGGTGCCGGTGCAGAAGTCCACCACCGAACACCACGCCCTGGCCGATGCGCGGTGGAACGTGGAGGTATGGCAGTGGCTCCAGCGGCTTGACGGTGTGCTGGAGCACATCGACGAGGAGCTGAGCAACCGTGGCTGAACTGAGCGAAGTCGACTACGACGTGGTGGATGCCGTGACCGAGGTCGTCGGCGACCCCCGCACCGCCCACAAGGTACTCGGCGCCATCGGCAACCAAGGTTGCCTGGTCCTTCAGGTCCGGGACGTGGAAGACGAATTGATGCGGGCACTCGCCGAGGCCATCACGGCGTCAATGAACGTTGACCCGCTCAGCTCCACCATGACCCTCGACGTCAGCCAAGTGCTGGACAAGCTGGCCAGCCTCGCCATCTTCGTCGGCAAGCGTCCGCCGCTGAGGCAAGAGTGGCTGTCCATGGCCCAAGGTGGCATCCTCGCCCACCACCCCAGCGACCGCTGCGTCGGTATGCATTGCTGCCTGCACAATCCGTCCAACCACGTACTGCGGGAAGCCCCACTGCACTGGTACGACGCCACCAACACCATGTTCCGCATCTGTGACCACAGCCAGCCCCACCCCGACCCGGACCACCTGGCCTTCGTCGAGATCGTCTACGGGCCGGATGCGGCGGAGCGGGAAGCTCACCACGACTGTGACGGCTGCTGCCGTCCCGAGGAGGAATCGTGATCGACGCACTGCCCCGGCTGGCCGTAGGCAAGCACAAGCGTGGCTCCGGTCAGGCGTGCATCATGAACGCCATCAGCTACCTCAACGGCGACACGATCATCACCGATATGCCGTCGTGTACCGACCCGGTGTTGGCGGTGGTGGCGATCCGAATCAACGACACCCTGTGTACCCACCGGAGCTATCTGCGGCTGGTCAAGCAGCCCGTAGACATTCAGCTCCAGAGCTTCGTCATGCCGGCTGTGCAGCACCTCAAGGTCGAGGTACCGACGTACGAGGAAACCGAGTCACCACTGTTGTGCTCGGACTGCACAGCGCGGGTCTGGAACATTGGCACCCAAATCATCGGCACGTCCTCGGTGTGGCAGGACGACACACTAGACCGGGAACGTATCTACCTGACTCTCGTCGTCGATCTCATCGCGCGTCGGATTCCCTACGCGCCCACGCCCGCCCGCCAGATCCTGGTCGATCTGGTACAGGGCTGTCGAGGCGCCATCAGGATGTTGCCGGACCGTACCTGGGCCGATGATCTCGTCGAGTTGCTGCCGGCGGTCGCTTCGATCGTCGACCTGAACACGTTCGCCTGCGGCGCGGCAACCCTCAGGCTGATCGATGCCATCTCCCACTACGGCGACCCGGGACGCGGCTTCGCCGATCCGTACATGAGGTGGCAGCGGCACATCGAAGCAGCCAACCTCGCCTTCGGCGAACTGGTGGGTACCGCAACGCTCCGCCATGGTCAACGGTTCATCGACGAGTGGCGGGCGGCCACCGGCTACACCACGGTCCGGGACTTCACCCCGGAGGACATAGAGAAGGTGAGGGTCGAGGCATGCCTGTCGCGGTGACCGCTCGGGAGACGTATGAGGAAGGACTGCGGGCGTTGGTGCGGATGCGGGACCTGTCCCGTGCTCGTCGTCTCTACGTCCTGGCTGAGCAGGACGACCGGGCACGGGCCATCTCATCCCTGATGGACGACGTACTGTCCAATCTGTCCCCGGAAGGGCTGCGGGCGGCGCTGCTGACCGCAGTGACGTTCCTCGACTCCGGACCGGAGGTGTGGTGGTGATGCGCCGGCTGGCATGGCTGGCCATCGCCTTCGGGCTGATGCTGGCCTACGTCGGCTTCGTCAGTGCGGCCCCGGAGCCGGAGGTCCGGCCGGCGCAGCCGGCCACCTCCGAGGAGATCAAGCGGCACGAGCTGGAACGGCTGCTGGAGCTGCACAAGGCGTGTGGTCCGGACCGCACCATACCTCCGTGCGACACCCTGGGCACGCCGTGAGGTTCCTCCGGAACGTCTACTGCGGGCTGCTGGAGTGGACCTGCTGGGTGTTGGACTGGGCGCCGTGGAGCCTCGGACCACTCAACCGGCTGCGGTGTCCACATGGGTTGGCTGAGAAGGCGTTCCAGTTGGAGGAGAAGTGGAATCTCGTCCACGGCTACCTCTGGTACCTGTATGGTGTAACCAGACACGACAACGCGAGGGAGTAGACATGTGCATCGATCCAGCGGAGGAGACCCTCGTCCAGCAGGAAGCGCTCTACCTCGGCTCCCTGCGGGAAGCCGTCGACCTCAGCCGTGACGAACGGCACCGCCAGATCTGGTCCGGCCGGGTCGAGTCCTGGGAGAAGTGGCTCGACAGTTGGTACCGGGAAGAGATGGATCGGGACGAGCTGGACGAGCACATTGCCGAACTGCGGGAGCTGGTTGACGACGACGACTCCGACTGGGAGAAGGTGTTGGAGATTGCCGAGCGGGTAGCCAAGGAGCGGACCGAAGAGTGAGCGTCTTCTTCACCTCCGACCTGCACCTGGGGCACGCCCGGATCGTCGAGCTGTGCCAGCGCCCGTACAGCTCCGTCGATGAGATGAATCAGGCGATCATCGGGAACTGGAACACCACCGTCGGCCGCAACGATGTGGTGTTCGTCCTGGGTGATGTGGCGTTGGGTCGGCTGGACGACACGCTCCAGCTTGTCCGCCAGCTCAACGGCCGGAAGCACCTGGTCCCCGGTAACCACGACAAGTGCTGGCCCGGCCACAAGCGCATCCGCCCGAAGGATATCGCCCGGTATGTGGACGTCGGGTTCGAGATCGAATACCGGCACACCTACCACCCCGGCCTGGGCGCCCACCTGTGCCACTTCCCCCGGACCGGGGACAGCCAGGACGAAGATCGGTTCGTCAACCACCGCCCCCACCTCCCCGACGACGAGTGGCTGATCCATGGCCACGTGCACAACCAGTGGTTGCAGCGTGGCTACGACATCAACGTCGGTATGGACCGGTGGTACTACACCCCGGTGCCGATCGAGGACATCCGGGAGTTGATGGCTTACGGCCCACGGGACCTGCGGGCACGTGTTCAGCCCACCGGGAGCCGGTGATGGAGCACGTTCACAAGATGGTGCGGGTCTGGACGGTGGAGGCTGGCGGCCAACGGATCGAGCAGTGGATCAACTGCCGTGCGCCGTTGGTCACCGGAACCATGACAGCCAGCTATTCCGAATCCGAACAGCGGATCGAGGACTGGACCGATGTGTCACCACTGCTGGCCGGCCGGTCGGTCCACGTCTCCCGTCCCCCGAAGCTCCTGGGAGCGGAGGCCACAGTGACCCTGTTCCTCGCTGCGTTGCCTGACGACAGTGGAAGCTACTGGGGTATGCGTGTCCTCCCGGAACAGACAGCCGGTTAGGCTCGGGACCATGACCAATCTGACCAGTTCCGTGGACCATGAGCTGACTGTCGAATACGTCCCGGTGGGGGAGCTGCGGGAACACCCGGAGAACCCGCACAAGGGTGACATGGACGCCATCCGGGAGTCCTTGGCCACCAGCAAGCAGTACGCCCCCGTCATCGCCTCCCGGGTGTCCGGTTATGTCCTGGCCGGCAACCACACCTTCCGGGGCATCGTCGAGCTGGGCTGGGAGAAGGTTGCCACCGTCTTCCTGGAGAACCTGACTCCCGAGGCCGAGAAGCGCATCCTGCTGTCCAGCAACCGCATCAACGCCCTCGGTACAGACGAGCCGGAAGCGGTGCTGAGGCTGTTGCAGGCGCTCGAAGACGACCTGGCGGGTACCGGATACACCAGCTCCGATCTGGAAGACCTCAGCTACGTCCTGGCCGGTGTGGAGGAGATCACCGCCCCGGACACCGATGCCCATTCCAACGAGACCGACGAGCAGCGGGCAGAGCGGGCGGAGCGGGTCGGCAACTGGCAGCCGCTGTCCGCGCAGGGACTGGCGGAGATCATCCTGGTGTTGACGACGGAGAAGAAGCAGCAACTGCTCGACTGGTGTGAGTGGCTGCGGGGCCAGTGGGGTCCGTTGACCAATGGTGAGATCGTCCACGCGGCGTTGGCCCGGGTCGTCGAACGCCCCGGAGAAACCCCCAAGGAGTAGCCATGGTGACCCGGTGGAACGAGCAGACCCTCCACGAGTACGCCGACTTCCACCGGGCCAGCCTCGCCTCACGTGACGTAGACCCGGTGTATCCGGTGGTCACCTACCTGGCCGACGTGTTCGAGATGACCCGCGACCAGCGGACCTGGCTCGGACTGTTGCATGTGGCCTACTACGACCTCGGCTCCACCCTCCTCGGCTACGCCCTGTCCCGGGGTGAGTGCGGACCGATGGCCGGGGAGGCGCTGCACCTGCCGTGTGGGACAGAACGCCGAGGACATCGCGACCCAGCCCAGTTGGCGCGGCACCTGTCCTCCCTGGCAAGGTTGGCCGACTCGCACGGTGGTCTCTACCAGTGGCTCGACGGCTACCGGCAGGCCGGCAACCACCCCTACCCCCAGGTCACCGAAGGACTCCTCCGCGTCTACGGCAATGGCCGATGGGCCACCTACAAGGCGTGTGAGCTGCTGTCCCACCTGCTGCGGGAAGCTGACGACGCCGACTGCGACTGGGCCGCGATCGAACCCGACGACATGGGCCACGCCCACTCCTCCGGCCCTCGGAAGGGACTCGCCCGACTGGTCGACTTCCCACTCACTGCCGGCAACGGACCCATGGACGTGTATGAGCTGAACCGACTCTCTGCCGATCTGATGGACCGGCTGCGGGGACTGCCCGGCACTGTCGCCCAGTTCGAAACCACCCTGTGCGACTTCAACTCGATGAAGGAAGGCCACTACCACGTCGGCCACGACATCGAGTTGATGCGTATCCAACTCCGGCGGGCGGAGACCTGGGCCGGCAAGTATGCCATGTCCTGCGCGGTGACCGAGTTCGGTAAGGCTCAGCTCATGCGGGAGCTGCTGGATGTGGCCTGGTACGCGCGGCGGGACACCTTGCCGCACAACTACCTGACGGAGCGATCATGAGCGTTGTCGTTGTCGGTGGGGGCTTCTGGGGCACGGCCATCGCCCACCGGCTGCGGGACCTGACCGTCACCTGGCTCATCGACGACAACTCATTCGAAGGCGCCTCCCGGGCAGCGGCTGGTCTGGTGATGCGTGGCTGGTACGCCGACAAGACCCGCACCGCACTGCGGCTGCCTTCATGGTGGACCGACGAAGACTTCTCCGCCGGCTGGGCGCTGCTGGAACAGGTCGGACTCAAACGGGTCGGTGAATACTTTGCCTCCAGCCAGCACCCCCAGTGGCGACACCGCAACGACTTGTGGTTGCTCGACTCGCCTCAGGCTGTGTTGGACCTCGTGCGCCCGATCCGGGCACACGTCCACCGGATCTTCGACGGTGGCGACCATATGACCCTGATCACCAGTGAAGGTGAGATCACCACCGCAGCGGTTGTCGTCGCGGCAGGCGCCCACACCGATGATTTGCTGGCTGCCAGCCATCTGCCCCTCACCGGGGTCCAGCGGTTGCCCGGCCGGGCCTACCTGCTGCCCATGGAACCACCGCATGGGGTACCGCACACCTGGCTGGGGGCACCGTACCGACATCTGACCTGGCGTCCATACGGGACCGGTGGACGGCTGGGCGACACGGTGGAGCTGTCCCCCAAGGCGAAACTCGGCTGGGACCGCTACGTCACCGCAGCCCGGCACAAGATGGAAGCACCCTCCCCCACGGGGGAGGTGTACGGGGTGCGTCCGGTCCTCCCCACCATCGTTGCTGACCGGATCGCCCCCCGGGTGTGGGTGGCCACCGGAGGACATCGGGTCGGGCTGGCCCTCGCGGGCGGAGTCGCTCGGCACATCGTCGAGGAGATGAAGAAGGAGCTGAGAGTATGAGCGCGGAACTGGTCTACCTTGCTGGTCCTCCCGGTGTCGGCAAGAGCACCCTCATGCAGGAGCTGACCCGGCGGCTGGAAGGCACCGTCGTCTCCGACCCGTTCGCCCACACCTACTGGACCTACCCCGACGGCACCCTCCAGGCCATCGAACTGGGCTGGCGACGCCCCACCTTCGCCGGAACGGACACCTTGTCGATGCGGGTGCAGCCGGCGGTCGTCGAATGGCTCGGACTCCAGGAATACCCACTGATCCTGGGGGAAGGGGATCGGCTGGCCAACCGTAACTTCCTGCACGCCGCCGCCGGCCGTGGCTACCACATCACCCTCGTCGTCCTCCGTGCCCCGCAGGATGTACTCGACGAACGGCGTGACGAACGCGGCTCCCACCAAAACGGTGCCTGGATGAAAGGCCGGGCCACTAAGGTCGAACGCCTGCACGCCTATGCCCAAGCTGACGGCTACCGGGTCATCGACCTCGACACCCGCACCGAACCCGCTGCCCTTGCCGCAGACCTGGCCAACCGGCTGTCTCCCATCCTGGGGTGGTGGAGTTGACCTGGCCACCGGTCGAGTTTCGCCCAGCCCCCAACTCACCGATGGAACAACACTGGACCCGGGAACGGTCTCGCCGGGAACGGTTTCGCCGGGAACGGGAAGCCCGTGACGCCGATCCGGTCTACATGGTGTTCACCAGCCGAATCCTCGACACCACCGAGATCAAATGGGAGCTGGCACTCGTTACCCGCAACCCCACCCGGGCGTTGGACACTGCCCGGATGCTCTCCGGCTTCGTCGTCAAAACCCCCGTTGTCGCCGACTACCGTGCTGTTCCACGTGAAACATCGGAGTACGAGTGACCACCCCCGCACAGCTAGCTGCCCAACGGGAAGCCCTAAGCCGATACTGGACCCATGGCGAAGGTTCTATCGAATGGCGACCTGCCCGGCTCGCCTCCTCCGCCGGCTGGTGCGCCCCAGCCGAGACGAACCATTCCTTCAGCCACACCACCACCCCGCCGTGCCCACCCCACTCCTCGGCGACCTGGCAGCGGCAACCGAACAACAGCGACAACGTTGGGATGAGGAAGACGCATGGCTGAGAGAACAATGGGACCGCACCAGGAGCTGAACCCATGATCGAACTGCGGCTGCGGACCCGGCTCCGCAAAGAAGACCTCGAACCCAAGATCGGAAAAGTCCTCGGACCCCGAGACTACGACGCACTCCTCACCGGACCAGCCCGCGTCACCAAACCCGACGGGCGACCCCTCTGCGTCTACCTCCCCGCAGCCCTCACCCGATACACCCAGAATCGGGAGATATACGGCATACTACACTCTTTGCGCGACATCCGCTCACAAAACCGAGGACTCGCCAGCGGAACCGACCGCGTACCCAACGCCGCAGCCACCCGCACCTACGCCGCCGACACCCCCAGCATGGTCGTCGGAGCCGTCGACCCCATGGGCCAAACCCGCTACTGCCGGCTCACCGTCTGGACCGGGAAGAACCTGCCACGCTGGCGGCGGCTCCAACCGCTCCTCTCCGCCATCGGTGAACAGCTCGCCGAGCATGTCCCCGATCGGTATGCCATCCAGGCCGACTACGCCGCCCGGACTGTCGAAGACTGGGTAGTGCCTGGCACCCCGTTTACCACCGTCACTGTCAACAACACCTACTCCACCGGCATGCACACCGACAAGGGCGACCTGGAAGCCGGCTTCTCCACCATCACCTGCCTGCGGCGCGGCTCCTATACGGGTGGGCAGCTCATGTTCCCGGAGTACCGGGTGGCGGTGGACCTGAAGGACGGTGACCTGCTGTTGATGGATGCTCACGAGTGGCACGCCAACGCGGCGATTATCTGCGCCTGCGGATCCCGGCTGTTCGGGCCGTGCGAGTCGTGTCCCGCCGAGCGGATCTCGGTTGTCGCGTACTACCGTACAAAGATGGCCGAGTGCGGTACGGCTGAGGACGAGGCCGATCGGGCGGTCCGGGTGCGGGAGAAGGTGGAGCGGTGAAGGATCCGGTGACTCCAGCCGACTGGCGCCAGGCTGTAGATCTGGCTGCGACCCTGCTGGCCATCGAGTCCTCCCGCCGGTACGGGCTGGTCGAAGGTGGGCCAGTGATCAACGTGGGGCGATGTGACGACATCCTGGCCAAGGCTGCGGAGATGGGGATCGTACCCAGCCTGGATGCCATTGAGCGGACCATGGCCCAGTTACGGGCGGAGGGGGTCGTCTGATGAATGAGCTGTCGATCTGCTCCCATTGCAAGCAGCCGCAGCGTGGCGCAGCGTCCGTTGGCGAGGACAAGCTGTGCCACCCGGACGAGGGCATGGATTGCTACCACCTGGTCACCCTCTTCAAGCATTCGATGCCCTGCTGGAGCTGTATCCGGTACGTGGCCAGTGCTCCTCCGGCCGCCTATGTCGCTTCGAGGAGCAGGTTCGAGCTGTGACCGATCCGACCATTCCCGAGATCCGAGCCGAGCTGGGCATCAGCGAACGGACTGTGCTCGCGCGCACGCGTAGCGGAGTGGCCATCACCGAGCGGGAGATGCGGGCGCTGGACCTGCTGGTGGCTGGTGCGACCTACCGGCAGATCGCGCTCGCGTTGGGGATGAAGGGCCACGCGGGTGCCTACCAGCTCTGCGCGCGGGCGCTCGCTAAGCGGGCCGTCCAGTTCAATCAGACCACCGTCCACCAGGCACGGGCGTTGTATCTGGACCGGCTGGGGAAGCTCCTGGCCCGTTGGATGCCGTTGGCGCTCGGTTCGCCCCGGGACGGTGTACCTCCGGACCCGAAGGCGGCGGACATCGTGCTGCGGGTGATGGAGCGGGAGGCGCTGATCCTGGGCCTCAATGCTCCGTTCCAGGTGGAGCAGGAGACGGTGCTGGTGTTGACCGGGGACGAGCTGGAGGGACGGCGGCGGAAGATTCTGGAGCATTTGGCTGAGGTGGAGGCGCGACGGCAGACCATCGAGGGCGAGTTCCACGTTGACGCAGCGTGACCGGGAAGTTTGGCTATACCCGTACGAAACGACGTTACTGGCCAGTAGGGGTGGCCCCGATCCCCGAGCGGAGACCGAGGAGAGGTTACAGAGAGTGGCTGATCAGACGGACGTATACCTGCGGCTGGACTACCGGCAATACAAGGCGCTGGAGAGGCAGCTCGACGAATGGCGGGACCACGAGACTACCCACACCAGCGTCGGCGGTCCGGACAGCGCCCGGTACTACCACAAGGCCATCCGCCTCGACATCGGCAACCTGACCCTGGAGGTGCAGGGGCCGGCGGTCCGAGAGGCCATTCGGGAGGACGGCCATGCCTAGGCGCAAGATGGTCCACGAGCTGACCTATATCGACCGCAAGGGTGAGACGCAGTACCTGCTGTTCCAGCTCGCGGAGAACCGAGCCCTGGACGCCATCGAACGGCCGGAGCGGGATGTGTTGATCACTCTGCTGCGGTATGTCCTGGCTAGGCTGGAAATGGTCGAGGTGGATGGGCTGGAACGCGGTGGGGACGTTGGCTGAGATCACCAAGCGAGTCTCGACACACGTCTGCTACCTGGAGCTGGCGGAACTGGACCTCCACGGGCTGGGCCTCGGAAGCGAAGCCCGCTGCTCCTGCGGTCAGATGTACCGCTTGCGGGACGACCAACGTGATGGCCTCTACTGGCAGCGGATCCAGCATGAAGCGTAGGGATGCCAGTTGCTGAAGGTTCGGACCGTCGTTGTCACGTTGCTGGCGGCGTTGGTAGTGGTTGGTGCGTACAGGGTGGTTGCCGTCACTACCAACTCCGACGAAGACCTCTATGAGCTGGTGGTGACGTTCAAGCCGGCCAACCGTCCACAGGACGTGGTGATCAAGCTCGCCGTGGGTGCGGTCGTCCCGGAGCGGGGACTAGGTGTCGCGCAGGAGATCGCCCGAGTCCGCACTTCGCCGTTCGAGCGGACGGTCACCTACCCTCGGGGTCTGCGGTTGACGCTCTACGCCACACAGACCGTGAGTGGGGAGCTGATTGTGGCCATCATCAACCGGCGTACTGGTGGCCAGGGGACCGGCGTACGGCGGACATCAGGAACGGTGGGCTGCACTGTCTAGTCCAGCCCGGACACTGCGGGTAGGAGTACGGTCAGCACCCACAGCAACAGTCCGAGCGCGACCAGGTTGATCCGGCCACCTACTCCGAACGCTGCGAGACCGAAACACACCGCAGCGCCGACGAGCAGTAGGAAGACGATTGCGTCCATGACGTGCTGATGCCCCGGGTGAACGCCAGTAAACCCGGGGCATCAGTGTCCGCAAACCCGTCCGGACCAGTATGTGGCGCGGAGCGGATTCGAACCGCTGACCTCCAGCTTATGAGGCTGGCGTGCTGCCGAGCTGCACCACCGCGCGTCTCAGAGCGTACCTTGCTGGTCGACCAAGGTCTGCAACGTGGCCTTCTCTGGGCCGGCCGACAGCCGCGACGGAGACCCAGCCACATTCCACCAGCCGGCGGCAACCACCCGCGCGGAGCGCAGGAACGTCACTGCATCCCGCAGCACCTGGGCACGCTGCTCCCCGCTGGTGTCGAACGCCAACCGCTCCACACCCCACTCCGGGATGAGCACCGGTACTCCGTAGCCGTGACCCAACTCGACAGCCGTACCGAACATCTCCCCCGGTGGGCGGTACCGGTCGTCGACCCCGTTGTAGCAGTCCATCCCCCAGAAGCTGGCACCCGCGAACCACCACAACGATGGATCGCCCCGCGCGTCGTCGACCCAGAAACGGGTCAACACCGGACCAGTGCCGAGGATCAACGGGTACTCCGCCGCGATGGCCGCCATCTCCGCCGAGTTGTGCTGGTAGTCCGTTGGGGACACCTTCTTCATCGGTTCGTGCTTCCATGTGGCGTACACCGGGCGGGTGGCCTTGGCACACCAGGCGCGGAAGTCCTCCGGCACCCATGGGCCGTCGCAGGAGCAGTGTGGGGTGATGGACAGGGGCAGGGTGGCCAACTTCCCGGAGGTCCAGTTCGGCCATGCGTTCGGGGAGAACACCCGGTGGTAGGTCATCTTCGGGTAGTCACCGAGGTCATGGGCCAGGTCGGCATTGCTGGTGTCCACACCGAGCAGCAGAGCCGGCGGCGGGGTGTAGGTCAGCGAGCCGTGGAGGACTGCACCGTCCGGTGCCCTGGAGGTGATGGAGAACATGGCGCTCACTCGTCGGCTCCGTAGACCGCGTTGCGGGCGCGCTTGAGCATCTGGATCCCACGTTGGAGCTGGGGGCGGTTGAAGGTGCCCCATACGCCCTCGAACATGGGTACGATCCCGGCTCGGACGTCGGCCGGGGTAAGCACCTCGGCAATCGCCTGCCCGTCGCGGGTCTGCATGCCGACCTGGACGTACTCGTCCTCAGCCGACCACGAGATCACCAGGTCGAACTGTCCCACCTCGTCGTGGATGATTTCCTTCGGCATCACGCCACTCCCATCACGGGTCTCCATCACGGATAGCCGGACGGTACCACGGAGACGAGGATCGGAAGTGTCAGACCTGTATGGTACGGTCATACAGCAAGATTGGTCAATCAATCGGAGGTTGCAGTTGACTAAGGTCAAGACCCTGTTCGTCACCGGGATCGTGGTGGCTGTTGCCGTCGGCCTGCTCCAGACGTTCGGGCCGGTGTTCACCACCCAGACCCCGACCCGGGATGACGACGCAAGGATCGTCGAGCTGAGGGTGGAGATCGGTAAGATCGGTGACCGGCCAAGCGCGGCGTGGGTCAGTGCCCACAGCATTAGCAACCTGAAGGGTCGGCAGGAGTGGACCGAGCAGAGCTGGACTGATCTCTACTACGAGGTCATCACCGTTCCACGCTTCGAGTCTGTCCAGTTCTTCCTCACCGCCACCCCGATGGGGCCGATCGACAAGCGGCGCTCAGTGACCTGCTCGATCAAGGTCAGCGGCCGGGAAGTCCCCGGCTCGCCTGATCGGCAGACTTCGTACCCGCACGATCCCGGCAGGGAGTGCGCGGCCACCGTCACGGTACTGGCGCTGAAGTAGGCTTTCGTTCGGAATGGATTCCGAACGACGCCCCCCCCGGGGCCGCTGACCCCGGGGGGGGCGCGTGTTACAGCAGGACCAAGGCCAGTAGCACCAGGGCTGCCCCCACAATCAGTAGCGTGATGTAGCAGCCGGTGCGGGAGTCCCCCGGGGTCAGGTTCACCACGGTGGGATCCAGCCGTTCCAATACGCCGCAACCAGGAGCGCGAGCACGATGGCCAACCCGAGGCTCTTACCGCCCCAGCTCCGGTTCATCGGTGCCTCCCTACCCGGAACGCTGCCACGCATCCTGCCAGGACCATGACCACCGCCAACACCTTCAGCGGGAACGAGTTGGTGTCCAACGCCACGTAAGCAACAGTGGCGTTGACCAGCACGTACAGACCCACCACCCCACACGTGAACCAGTTCGGCATCAGTCCCTCATCCTCACTTGCATCACTACCGCAGCTACGACGAAGCCGGCGGCGACGAGCACCCAGACAGGGCTGCCGCCGGCTCCCCAGATCAGCACGAACAGGAGGGCGGCGGTGCACAGCCCCCCGACAAGCAGACGTTTCATTGGCTCCTCCTGGTCAACACGCGGAATGTGAGCATCGTCAGCAGCAGACACAAGATCAGCACCCCGGGGTCGAAGTGGTCCCGCTCCAGCCAGGTGTACAGAAACGCGAACCAGCCCGTGGTCATCGCACCGACGACCACGGGCACCAGGATCGATCTCATGCGATCAGGCTGACGAAGAAGTCGCCGAAGCCTTCCGCTATGTCCATCAGGCCCCCACCGAGCGACTTGAAGACGTTCGCGGCAGCCTCCGGGGCAATGGCGACGTACAGGATCAGGAAGGCGATGCCGCCCCAGGTCAGGATCTTCTTGACCATCAGCGGCTCCTCCAGACGTCTCCGGCACCTTCGATCAGGGACCGGAAGCCGCCGAGGAGTCCCGTGAGCGTGTCGGCGGCAATGTCCGGCCGGTACGCCACACCGAAGACGATCAGCGCAACGATGAGGAACACTACGGGCTTCTTTCCCTTCACAGCACGCTCCCCACAAAGAAGCCGAGCGCGGTGCCGGTCAGGAACGCGAACAGGGCAAGGTGACGCCGGGCGACGCCGATACCGATCGCGGTGAGGACCACGGCGACGATCAGCGGCCACGCTCCATCCCAGGCCATGAACCGTTGCAGCCAACCCATGGGGTCGGTCTGGATGGGGCCTGGGTCGATGACCGGACCGCCGGGTCCCGGGCTGGGAGCTGGCGCGGTCAGCATGCTGCCTGCCCGAGGCCCATCATGTAGCCGATCGCTAGCCCGGTACCGAGGGCGATGACAAACCCAATGAACCCTGCTCCCCAGCTCACTTGCCGCTCACCCCAATCCGTTCACAGGCCCAGACGACCAGGAAGATCCCAGTGGCCCAGGCGAGCATCTTCATCCCGAGCTTCTCCCCCGGACTCACCGGCCACCTCCGTTGAGCATTGCCCCCAGCACCCCGGCGACGATGGCCAGGACGCCTAAGGCGACCAGTACACGGCTGATCAAGGCTTCACCTCCATGAGAAACAATGTGTTCTTGACCCAGAAGGCCAACCCGATCCCGCCGATGACGGCAGCGAGCAGGATGACCCTGCGGATGTAGGACGGCATGTGCCTGTACTCCTTCCGTTAGGTGGGGAAGTCAGTGGAGCGGAGCTTGGCCATCTTGCCGGCTGGATGGTGCCAGACCACCCCTTCATGGGGCCAGCTCCGCAGAAAGTCGGAGAGACTGTCGTAGCTGCGCGGTACGTTGTCCAATCCGGGAAGCCCTTGGTGCCGGATCAGCACCCGCTCGGCGAAGCCTTCCGGGTTGCCTACGATGTCCGGACCGCACAGTTCGTAGGTGCCGGGGATGAGCGTCTGCGCCTCGCCAAGTCCCTCAGCTATCCAGGACATCAGCCGGCCGTCTTCGCCGACGGCTCGCCAGGACTCCTGCCCGCTGGCGGATCGGCTACCGCTCAGGTACCAGCCGGCACCGTCGAACAGCAGGCCAATCCCGTCGTACATGCGGGTGGCTTGGCCTTCACCGTCGAGAACCCACTCGCACCCCGGTCGGACTTCCGGGCGGACCCGGAGGGTACGGGGGTCCCGCAGGAACAGGGTAGGGATACGCACCACGCCTCCCGAGGATGTAGTGAACGGATGTGGCAGTGGAGACGGCGGAACCAACGACCCAGCCTTCACGCAGCGCCTTCAGTAGCGACTCCACGACAACCAGGCGGGCATCGATGTCATCGTCGGGCACCACGAAGTAGAGGTGCGTCATCCGGGGCGGCATTCAGTGGTCTCCGTCTCTGGTTTGTCTGGCCTGAGTATACACCCTAGAGCTTGCCTACACCGGCATAGAACCGGCTCTGGGACCGGTGCCCTTCCTCAGCGTGGTCCAGCCCCACCGTCACGTCGAACGTCTCCACCACCCCGACCCCGGTCTGTACCGGCTGTACCTGCGCCAGCAGGGTGAGCTTCATCAGCGCCCCACACACCGGGCAGGCTAGATGGTGACTGGTCTCGATGATCTGTTGCGGCGCATTCGTCAGCGCGGCCTCGACTGCTTCCTCGAACATGATCCGATCCCCTTCAGCTCTCTTGCGGTTGTACTCGTCCGGTGACAGACGGGTCATGTGGTAGCCACCAGCCATCGGACACCAGTACGGGCGCCCCGGCTCAGCCCGCCGGCTCAGCGCCTTCCGAGCCTGATCCCAGGTGCGGAAGATGGTCTTGCCGTCGTAGCGGCACTTCCGTAGGCCCCTGCCCCGGTTCCTCACCACCCACCTCCCGCTCCGCGAGAAGCCACAGAATATGCAGCATTCCCAACACGTCCTCCTCGGCGAACCGACGCCCACTCTTGCGTCCCTCGTCGACCCGGACGTACGGCAGCAGCCGGCGCGATGCCCAACGATGGATGGTTGCCTCACCCACCCCGAGCACCGCGCCAGCCTCGTACGCGGTCAAGAGTCTCGACACGGGTTTGTCTTCTTCCTCCGCCACGCGTATCCGACGGTCAGCGCCCGACGCCCTACGTCGATGCCGAAGCCCAGCACACGGCGACGGGGCAGCTCGTCCAGGAACACCGCAACCGAGAACGTCAGCTCGCCTTCCCACCGGTTTCGTTCGATGATCAGACCGTAGGTCCGGTTCTCCAGCCGCATGAGCTGCATCCGGATCTCGGACCGCCAGTTGGTTGGGTCCAGGAACCGCACCGCATACGGCAACACCAGTACGTCACACGCGGTGCAGTGGTTGAACCGCAGCCACCACAGGCGCTTCGTGTACAGGGTGTTGTCGTGGGTACCAACCAGCCGGCCGTCCGTACACCGTTGTACCCGGGCGTACCGGCCCCCACCGCCAGCCCAGCCGGGGCAGCGGTGCATCTTGTCGTAGCACGGCCGGGACAGCCTCATGAGTCCGCCGCCCAGGCCCAGGACATGACCACGGTGGCCGGTGGCCAGAACAGAATCCAGATCGGCAAGCCCATGGCCACGGCGGGGATGAAGCAGATGATGGCGCAGGCGGTGATGATGCCGGCCGCGACCTTCCTCAGGCCCACGGCGACCACACTGCCAACGCGAGCAGGGCTCCGACGCACAGCACCGTCAACACGACGTCCACGAACAGCCGCCGCCAGGTGTATGTCGTGTGATCATGATTCGTGGCGTCCTGGTACTCGTCCATCAGACGTCCCCCCCGGCCGTCAGGTGGTCCACGATGTCTCAGCCCGGTCGTAGGCATCCCCCCAGGTGGCCCCTCCGTCCTGCGCCTCCTGCGCCTCGGAGAAGTACCGGCGCGCGGCGTAGGTCATCAGACCCGGAATGCCCTCCTGGATGGTCCCCACGCTCGACCCAACCCACCGCTGGACCAGATGGCGGGTCTCACCATGGAGGGTCAGGGCGACTCCGATCAGGCAGCCGGTCCTCCGGCGTGGGTCGTCCGCTGGGATGCTGTCCACTTCCTGGCCCAGCATCTCCAACAGCTCGTCGGTGACAGGGGCGTTGAGGCATGTGCTGGAGGTCCCGTCGCCTGGCTCGGTGGCCGAGTAGACGAAGCTCGGCCCCTGGGTCAGGACCGCACGGGCCAGCAGGCCACGCGCAACGGGCAGATCGATCACGGCGGGCAAGGCTTCCTCCTAGAAGTCGTGCGAACAGTAGGGACAGAAGAAGATTTCTTCGGCCGGCTGCGGACGGATCTCCGGCCAGACGAAGCCGTTGGCGTCGGGACCCGGCTTGGGCATGGTCTCGACGTAGGCCCGTTCCAGGTCCCCAGCCGTTTGGTACAGGTGCAGGCACTCACCACAGGTGATGTAGGCAACCGTTCCGGCAGCCAGCGGCTCGTCCTCGTCGTGGGAGTAGCAGTGGTCGTCGGCGCAGGCATCTGTCGGTGGGTGGGGCATCCCGGTCTCCGTTCTGTCTGTCCAGATCATACATGTTGCACGCTGCGGGGGAAGCTGTCCGCCGGCTACCCTGGCGCCAGATCAACATGGGAGGTCCACGGTGTCGCTGTCCCCACTGGAACGGCTGGCTACCCTGCCGGCGCAGGTCCAGGAGGAGTGGCTGCGGAAGCAGGAGCCGTGGGTTCTCGACGACATCTCCATCGGTGAGTGGTGGTGGGTCGCCCGGCCGGAACAGCACCCTCCCACCGGGGACTGGTTCATCTGGCTGATGTTGACCGGCCGAGGCTGGGGGAAGACCCGCACCGGAGCGGAGTGGCTCGTCGAACAAGCGCTGAAATTCCCTCGGGACCGGGCCGGCAACGTCACCCAATGGCTGGTCGTCGGCCAAACCCTCGCCGACACCCGCACCTTCTGCATCGAGGGACCATCGGGGATCATCGCCGTCCTGCACCGTAAGGGCTACGTCAAGGGGGTCGACTACCACTACGCCAAAGCCCCCAAGCCGATGATCACCCTGTTGAAGGATGGACAGCAGATCTACTTCGAGGGGGTCGACGACGAGAACACCGGCCGTGGCTACAACGCAGCCGGCGCGTGGCTGGACGAGCTGGGCAAGTGGCGCTACACGCATGCGGTGTGGCTGGAAGGCATCATGCCTTCGCTGCGGGCGGACCTGCCCGGTGGACGTCCCCGGTGTGTGGTCACCACCACCCCCAAGCCCATCAAGCTGATCAAAGACTGGTACCGGCGGTGGAAGGCTGGGGACCTGGCGGTCCGGGTCACCACCGGCTCCACCTACGAGAACTTCGCCAACCTGTCCCAGGACACCATCGCCGAGTTCCGCAAGGAGTACGAGGGAACCACCGTCGGTCGGCAGGAGCTACACGGGGAGCTGCTGGAAGACGTCGAAGGCGCCCTGTGGAATCACGCCTTGATCGAAAAGTACCGGGTGAAGCCGGAGCAGCGGCCGGAGATGAAGATGGTCGCGGTGGGGGTCGACCCCTCCGGTACCGGCACCGGGGACGAGATGGGAATCGTCGCGGTGGGCCGTGGGGTGGACAACGAGGACTACGTGCTCGCCGACGTGTCCAAGCAGATCTCCGGTCGAGCCGGCGCGCGGCGGGCGTGGGAGCTGTTCCTGGCTCTGGACGCCAACGTGCTCATCTACGAGGACAACTTCGGCAAGCAGTGGCTGACCCAGGTCATGGGCGACGCGTACAAGGAGATGCAGCGTGAGGGGCTGTTCCCTCCCGGCGGGGCACCACCGATGAAGGATGTACACGCGCTGCACGGGAAACGGCTGCGCGCCGAGCCGACCGCCATGCGCTACGAGCAGGGGCGGGTCCACCACGTGGGGCAGTTCGTCGAGCTGGAAGACCAGCAGTGCACCTGGGTACCGGACGAGGATGTGGACTCTCCGGACCGAATCGATGCGCTGGTCCACGCGCAGGCATACCTACGTTCGCGGGAGCGCGGACGCGCGAACGTGGCCGTCCCCGGCGGGGTGGAGACCTCCGGCCGGCTGCCGGTTGCGGGCGTTTCCGTCGGTTAACGCTACGCAACCGTCGTAAGATCTCCTACGCTTCTGGTCATGCTGGTCTTCACCTTCGTCATCTGGGCACTGGCCTGCGCCCGGCTGACCGGGTTGATCACCAGTGATCGGATCACCGAACAGGTGCGGATGCGGCTGGTGCGCAGGTTCTGTCGGGATGCCCCGGCGGACGACTGCACCAACTGGCGTGCGTACCTGCTGCTGTGCCAGTGGTGCATGAGCATCTGGGTGGCGGCATTGTTTGCGCCACTGTGGTGGCTGTGGGGAGACTCCCCGTGGCTGCTGGTCCCCGTCGCGTTTCTCGCGTTCAGCCAGATCACCGGCATGCTCAGCTCGATCGGTAGGTGAGGCGTGGCCTTCCGGCGCACCAGCGCAGACCTTGTGCCCGCCCGGCCGAAGGCCATCGTCGCGGCGGCAGCGTCGATTGCCCTGGACGGGACGAGCTGGAAAAACTGGAAGCTTGGCGACCAGCGGTGGCAGGAGGAAGCCTGGCGCCACTACGACGACCGGGGAGCCCTGCGCTACGCCGCCGACTGGATGGGCAATGCACTGTCCCGGTGCCGGCTCTATCTGGCCAAGCTCGACGAAGACGGCGGACCCGGCGAAGAGGTCTCCGACCCGAAGCTGGCCGTGGTTGCTGGCACCATGTTCGGTGGCCCCACCCAGAAGGCTGAAGCTCTCCGCACCCTCGGCATCCAGCTCTACGTCGCTGGCGAGTCCTACATCGTCGCCGAGTCGGTTGCCAATGCCAAGAAGGACATCTGGTACATCGTCTCCACTTCGGAGATCCGGCGGCAGGCTGGCCGGGTCATCGTCGACCGATCCAATGTCTACGGCGGCGGTAAGCACGAGCTGGACCCCGGCAAAGACCTGCTGATTCGGGCCTGGACCCCACATCCGCGACGCTACGACCTGGCCAACTCCCCTGTTCGGGCGGCGCTGCCCGACTTGCGGGAGTTGGAACAGCTCCGCAAGAAGGTTTTCGCCCAGATCGATTCGCGGCTGGCCGGCGCGGGGCTGCTGTTTCTGCCGGAGGAGCTGGAGTTTCCGTCAGGGGATGATTCGGCAGCCGGCGCAGCAGGACTCATGAAGATCATCGAGCGGGCCATGGCGGCGGCGCTGCTCGACCAGTCCAACGCAGCCGCGCTTGTCCCGATCATTGTCCAGATCGCTGGCGAGTACATCGACAAGATTAAGTGGCAGACGTTCGAGACCCCGTTCCAGGCCGAGACCCTGGAGTTGCGCCAGGAGGCTATCCGCCAGCTCGCGCTCGCCCTCGACCAGCCGGCCGAGATCCTCCTCGGCCAGGGTTCTGCCAACCACTGGTCCGCCTGGCAGATCGAAGAGTCCACCATCAAGCTCCAGATCGAGCCGCTGGTGGCCCGGGTTGCTGATGCGCTGTACTCCGGCTACGGCCGGGCTGCGCTGTCGATCCTCGGCGTCGACCCTGACGACTACATGTTCTGGTACGACCCGAGCGCATTGGTCATCCGCCCCGACCGGCAGGCCGACGCGCTCGCGTTGGACGAGCGGCTGTCCGACGAAGCCGTCCGCAAGGCGGGCAACTGGTCCGAGGACGACGCCCCGTCCGAGGAAGAGTTGCTGCGGAAGAAGACGTGGCAGCTCGTCCTGGCCCAGCCGACGTTGATCTCCAACAAGGACATCCAGAAGACCCTCGGCGTGGACTGGAACATTGAAGGCGCTGAGGCCGGGGCCAAGCCATCACCACCGGAGCCGGCGCCTGGTGTTCCGCAGCCGCGCGGGTTGCCGCAGCCACCCCGGTCGACGGAAACCCCAGCCCAGGAAGCCGCACTGATCGTAGGCGCTGATCTGATCGTCCGGCGGGCGCTGGAGAAAGCGGGACATCGGCTGTTGACCGCACCACGTCGGGGCCAGTTCGCGGGGATACCGGCGTGGGAGCTGCACTGTCACATCCCGGTGTCCTCCGGGGATGCGGAGCGGCTGACCGGGGAGTCGTGGGAGCCGGCGCGGGCGCTGGCCAACCGGTTGGGCATGGACCCGGACGTGATGGTGGACATGTTGGCCACCTACACAACTTCGTTGATGTGCCACGGGGAGGTCCACGACTACACCCGGTTCGGGACCTATGTGTCGCAGGCGCTGGACCTCATCGGGCATGCGGAATGCGGCCATTACTGCCGCAACCCGCTCCACCCCGGTCCGTGTCGTGGCTGGCGCAGGCAGCTCGACGTCGCACCTGAGTTGCGCCGCGACAAGGATCCGGAGCCCCGGGCAGCGCGGCGTAGCCGGCGTCGTACGACGCAGCCAGGTGACGAGGATCGCGGCACACGCCGTACAGCGGACACGGGTACGGACCGGGAGGCGGAAAGTTCCCGGGGTCGGCGTCGTAACCAGGAGCAGGTCACTGTCGAAGAGGCCCAGCGGGTCTTGGACATGACCGAGACGAAGGAGTCGAAGAAGAAGCTGCCGGCTGGTAGTGATCCCAAGACGGACTTGATGAAGTCGCTCCGTAGCAGCGGTGGCTCAGCCGAGGAGTTGGACGAGGCGCAGAAGCGGGTCCGTGAGGCGATGATCGCTGCCTATTCGATCAACGATCGGGAGAGTGGGCTCCGTACCGACATCACCGACTTCGGGGTGTACGACGTCAACGGGCAGCCGGTGGCTGGTATCGAAATCGAGATTTACAACCGTAGCGGTTTCCTGGTCGGTACGTCTTCCCGCACCTGGCGACTCGACGAGGCGGGACGGCTGCGGGTCACCCACGAGTATCTGAGTCTGGACCGTTCCGTACAGGGTGGTGGCTTCTCGCAGCGGTACAACGCGGGAGCAGAGGAGATCTACCACGACGCGGGTGTCGCATGGATCGATATCCACGCTGACATCGACGTTGGTGGCTACACCTGGGCCAGCCAAGGCTACGACTTCCGGGGCGACAACGACCTGCGCCGCATAGCCGCCGGGTTCCAACGGCACCGCGAAACCTTGGCCTCCGACGACCCGGACGCGATCGAGATCGACGCCCTGCTGGCACGCTCCACCCCCGAGGCATTCATCGCCGGTACCCATCCGACGCCGTACGAGTTCGCCATGTTGGGCCGGTCTCGTCCTCGCAGCCGGGTCCGTAACGGACGACCGGTGACAGTCTGGACCGGCAAGCTTCTCCTATTGAACACCGACTGGTACGGACGTAAGCCCATCACCGAACCGGTGCGAGTCTTCGACTCCGCCGGCCGACACCGGTTCGTCGCTGCCGCAGGCGCGGAGGATGCCTGGGATGCGCGGCAGGACTTCCTGGACGCGGTAGCGGACCTGTCGTTGCGTTACGCCGATGCATTCGGTGAGATCGTCCCGGCCTATCCGGAGGATGCCCAACCCAATGCGGAAGGTCGTACTGACTACGCCGAACACCACCACCTCATCTCCGCTGCCCCGGGGATTGCCCAGGTGTGGCTCGACGAGGCGGATGAGCTGTTCGGCGGCATGACGGCGGCAGCACACCTGTCCTGCCAGCCGGGGGAGTTCTGCCGTAACCCGCTCCACCCGGGGCCGTGCAAGGGGTGGAAGAAGCAGATCGACAAGGCCCCCGAGCTACGCCGGGACATGGACGCCGACGAACCCCCCGAGAGGGGTGGTGGACGGAGTGGTGGAACCAGCCGAGCCGGTGGGGGGCGGCACCGGACGGCTTCTGGCGGCCGGAGCACCCGCCAGGCTCGCTCCGGTCAGGTGGGGACGCTGGATGCGTTGACCCCGGGACGCTCGTGGTGGAACCGAATGTCTGGAGACACTGGACCGGGCGACTACTACGTCGTCAACAACGTCAACATCCAAGGTCACCTGGTCCGGCACGGCTTCGCGGTCCGGCGCAACGGCATTGCCTACATGGTCGAAACCGACGGGCCGGTTGGTCCCAACGGACCGAACCTGCGCCTGGTCGACAAGCTGGAACGCGTACACCAGACGCTGCCGGAAGGCTCCGAGCAGTACCAGAAGGCGTACAACGCCCTACTGGGACGCAACCCAGAAGATGCGCGGTGGGCGCGAGAGTACAACAGGCGCGGCTTCACCTCGCTGGCGACAGCCGGTGACGGCTCCACTACCATCTGGAATGACTATGCGCGGACCGAACGTGAGGTTGCGCTCCAAAACCATGCGTCTCACGAGTTCGGTCACAACGTCGCCTACGAGGCGGGTGCTCGGTGGAACAACCCCATCCACGACACCCGGGAGTGGTTGGACGCCGGAACAAAAGACGCACAGCGTCGGGCACCGACGAACTTCGAGCCGGAGATCATTGAGGGCATGCACAGGCTCAGCCTGACTCCGGATCATTCGGCTCGTTACCCGAACGGAGTGACCACTTACGGGGTGTCGGCGGCCAGTGAGGACTTCGCCGAGTCGTTGTCGCTCTACCTGCTGGAGGGGCCGGTTGGGTTCTCGGGGACCGGGGACGAGCCGGTACCGGTCTACTTCCGACAGTTGTTCCCCGCACGGGCGAAGATCCTGGACCGGATGTTCCCGGCAGTGGCGCGGGCGCAACGGAGGCGGCTACGGCAGGAACGAGCAGCGGCGGAGCGTGATCGACGGTGAGCCGATCACGCTTCCTCCTCGTCCCGGACCTGGATGGTGTGCCGGACAGCACCGTCGATGTCGGTCTGGATGATCTCGATCTGGACAGCCTGCTCGGCGTCGTCGGTGACGTTGCCGTCAGCGTCGTACATGGTCACTTGCTCCGTGGGTGTAGTCATGCCCTGAGTATGACGTGTATAGCCGGACAATACAAGGGTCCGCACCATGGCTGACCTACGCGAGGACCAGTGGCTGCCGGACCGGATGGCCGCGTTGGGCTTCCTCATCCAAGGTGAGCGGGACATTTACGAGGACTACATCCGGATGATGGACGGGTTCTTCTCCGACATCCGGCGTTCCATCCTCAAGCCGGCGCTGCGGATCATCGACCCGTTCGGGGTGTTCTCCGGACTGGTCAAGTTCAACCGGCTGCTCCTCGACTTCCTCACCGGAGGCATCACCCGAGTTCTCCGCACCGCCTACGGTCGCATCCTCGGCGAGGTGTTCGCCTTCTCCGCCCGACCGTATGTGGCCCGCCACCTGGAAGAGGTGCAGAACCGGATGGTCCGGACCCCCGATGAGGTGTTCGCGCTGATCCGCACCGAGCTTGACGAGGGACTCCATCAAGGTCAGGGCATCCCGGAGCTGGCCGAACGGATCGACAACACGCTGCTGAACAGCCGCAGCGAACGGTGGCGCAGCCGGGGTGTGGTGGTGGCCCGGACCGAAAGCCTGTCCGCCTACAACGGTGGTTCGTTCGACGCGTTCAGGGTGCTGTCGGAGGAGATGGGGCAGCCGTTCGAGAAGGTGTGGCTGGCCACCATGGACCCCCGCACCCGAGACAGCCACTTTGCGGCGGACGGCCAGCGGGCACAGCTCAGCGGCATGTTCCAGGTCGGTGTCCCACCGGCCATGTTCGCAGCCCAGTTCCCCGGAGATCCGTTCCTGCCGGCGCATGAGCGGATCCAATGCCGCTGCGCGATGCTCGTTGTCGAACCGGGAGAGAACGTGGACATGGCGAACCGGGGATGGAAAGCTGCGTCCGAGACCATCGCCGAGGTACAGCGGCGGGCTGTTCGTGGGATCATCCGAGCCAGAGACCTGGAGGCGTAGTGGAGAAAGCGGACCTGACCGGGCGGCATCCCGCCACCGTGCAGATCATGCGCTGGTTCGAGTATAAGCATCTGACGCACGAGGACGCGCGGCTGGTCAGCAAGACCTGCGCGATGTTGGCTCAAGGGCTGGTTCTTCAGCTTCCTGACGGACCGGAGCTGACCACCGGGCTGCGGAAGCTCCTGGAGGCCAAGGACTGCTTTGTCCGGGCGGCACTGGAGTAAGTCATGACCAACCCCAGCGTGTTCGTCCCGGGCCGGATGCCCCAGCAGTTCATCGAATATTGGGTGCACGGTAAAGGCGCAGCCAAGATCCGTTGGGGTCAGCATGGCGACTTCAAGCGCTGCGTACGGAACCTGCGTAGGTACTTCCCCAAGAACCCGGAAGGGCTCTGCAACCGGCTGCACACGCGGGCGCTCGGTGTCCCGCCCGGCCAGGAAGGCAAGCACACGATGGGCGTAATCGAGTTCGTGGACGGCTTCGCCGATATCGGTACGGACGAGCGTAAGCAGCTCGCAGAGAAGGGCCATGCGTTGCCCGACGGTTCCTACCCGATCCGCAACGTCAGCGACCTGAAGAACGCCATCCAGGCGTACGGACGCTCGAACCCGGGCGACCGGGCGAAGGTACGCGCGCACATCATGAAGCGGGCACGCGCGCTCGGACACGAGGAGCTGATCCCCGAACAGTGGACCAAGAAGACCGCTGCCCTAGCGAAGAAGACCTGCCCACCGGGCCAGGAGCTGCTCGACGGTAAGTGTGTCGACATGTCTGACGATGACGACGAGTATGCCCTCACCGCAGAGGAGCAGGCGGAAGCGGATGCGCTGGTGCCGATGATCCGGAAGTGGCGATCGGTCCTGGCACCGATCGACAAGCCGACGGGGGACAAGCGGCGCTTCGCTGTGGGTTCGATCAGCCACCGTGACCTCCCGCTGCCGATCATGTTCCAGAAAGAGACCGGCGAGGGTCACAAGCAGTCGGTGATCGTGGGTCGGATGCTCGAAGTGGACATCGACGACGAGTATGTCCGGGCAGCCGGCGACTGGCTGACCGGGGACGACGCTGAACGAGCGTACGAGCTGGTCGACGCCGGGGTGCTCAAGCCTTCGGTTGACCTGGACGATCTGGAGTTCGAGATCCAAGACCGGGAGTCGGGGGACAAGTTCGACCCCAACCAGCACTGCTCTGAAGACTCCTGCCGGCCCAGCGAGATGGTGGTGCTGAAGGGACGGATCTCCGGGGCCACCCTGGTGTCCATCCCGGCGTTCGCCGAGGTGACGTTCGAGAACTACGCTGAGCCCGACGAGGCTGCGGTGATGGCGGCGCTGGACGAAGACGACTGTGAGATCTGCTCCGGGGAGCAGAACCTGGCCGGCTCCGCCGCGCTGGCTGGTCCGACGACGGACTGGTTCATCGCCGAGCTGGACGGGCCGACGCCGATCACCGTCACTGCCGAGGGGCAGATCTACGGGCATCTGGCCCGCTGGGACACCTGCCACCTGGGATTCGCCCACTGCGTCAACCCACCCCGGTCCCGCAGCAACTACGCCTACTTCCACACCGGCGAGGTGCTCACTGCCGAAGGTGAACGGGTCGCAGTAGGCAAGATTGTCATGGGTGGTCCGCATGCTGATCTGCGGAAGAACTACATGGAGGCCATCGCCCACTACGACGACTCGACCACCGCAGCGGCCGTGGTGCGGGCCGGTGAAGACGAGTGGGGCATCTGGGTAGCTGGTGCGGTGCTGGCCCACCTGTCCGACGAACAGCGTGCCGAGCTGCGTCGCTCCCCTCTGTCTGGGGATTGGCGGAGGATCGGTGGTGGGTTGGAGCTGATCGGTGCACTGGCGGTCAACGTCCCGGCGTTCCCGGTGCCCCGGGGATACTCAGCGGACTCGGAGCCGTTTGCGTTGGTTGCCGCCGGCTGCCTCCCCTTGGCGGCCGAGGCACCAGCCGAGGATGCGCTGGCGGTGTCCGGTGAGCAGATGGCCGATGTGGTCGAAGAGGTACTGGCGCGGCGGCGGAGGCGACGGACGGCCTACGGGGAGATCGAGGCCGACTTCCGGCAGATGGACAGGGCGGATCGGAACCGGCAGCGGGCTGAGCTGCTGGTGAGTATTGGGGAGAGCTGATGGGTTGTGGGTGTGGTGGTGGCAACCAGACCAACGGCACGTTCCGGGTGAAGCTGAACGACGGGACGTACCTGAGTCAGACGTTCACCGACGAGACGGCGGCGCGGATCGCGCTGGCTCGGTCCGGGAAGGGTGGCAAGGTCGAGCCGCAGCGCTAAGTTGTCTGTACCTTCATGAGGACGAATCCCCCGGGGCTGACCCCGGGGGATTCGTTCGTTCAGCGGACCAGCAGCCAGATCACCAGCCCTACCGCTCCGGCAATCACCGCTACCCGCGCTCCCCACCAGATGATGGGCTCCAGGCAGCCCGGTGCATCGACGGTGGGTCCGTTGTTGTCGTCGTCCCAGTCGCTCACTGCTCCTCCTGTCTCGTCGGTACAGACAGTCTACTTGCCCGGTACGACAAGAAGCGGGAGAATGTCTCTATGAGGCAGACAGCAGTACGGCCGGTGAGCCGTGAAGCGTTCGTGGGCCACGTCGGCGTCGAGATGATGACGTTGGTGGCCCGCCTGGAACGGATGCTGGGCCGTCGGCTGCACCTGGAGGCCCAGCTCCTGCCCGCCGTCCATCGACTGGGTGAGGAACTAGAGCAACCGGAGACCCGCGCAGACGCGGCCTACCGGCTGATGGGTGCCCTCTACCCCCACGACGAGCCACCGAGAGCGTTCTGGGCCACGGAGGCGGGGCAGCTCGTCGCCCTGGCGATCGGCTACCACCGCCCGGAGGTTCCTACCATGACGGCGGCAGCGATCCTCAACGTCACCAAGCAGCGGATCTACCAGCTCGCCGAGCTGGGCCGGCTGGCCCGGGTGATCGGCACCGGCAGCATTTCCGCCAGCTCCCTGCGGGATCACCTGGCGGTGTACGGTCGACGGCGGTAGCGACTCCCTGCGCGACACAGCCCCCGGACCTCAGTCCGGGGGCTGTGTCGGTTGAGAGCCAGGCGCCTGTCAAGCTGCTCCCTGAGCGTACCTCGGGTCACCAACCGAGCGGGTAGCCGTAGTGACGGGCGGTCAGGACTGCGCGATCAGCGAGCTGAACTGCCTGGTGGTCGATGTCGTACGCGGTGGGTTCGCAACCCTCCCGGAGCCGGAACCAGCCGGTGTTAGCGGACAGCCGCTTGTGCCACAGGTCGTAGATGTCGTTCCAGTAGCGCTGTTCCCGTTCGGCCGGGTCCATGGTCATCGTCCCTTCCATTCGAAACCGGCGCGGCGGAGCAGGCCCACCGCATTACGGAGTCCACGCCCACCCCCGCAGGAGCTGGGCATTGTCGAGATGAGCTTGCCGGCCAGGTAGACCTTGTAGTGGCCACCCCGACACAGCACCGGTTCGAAGCCTTGCCGTCGTAGCTCCCGGAGGAGCTTGGCCCAATCGCTCATCCCCGTCACACCTCGGGGAGGTCAGCGAGAGTGAGGCCACGGGTGCCGGGCTTGCCGTTGGCGATGTCGAGCCGACGCCGACGGACCATCTCAGTTAGGTCGCTGAGGCTGTAGCTGCGCAGGAGCTGGCGGTAGATGAAGCCCTCGTCGGTGACCCCGGCACGAACTGCGTACTGGGTGCGGGCGAGTGCGGCGGCCAGGTGCTTCTTGGTTAGTCGGGCCACTTCTCCTCCTCGGTCGGACCTGTATACTGACACCATACACTACGGCTTGCCTACATGGGTAAGAAACAATGTGATGTATGTCACAGGCATACAGGACTTGACAGGACGGGTAAGCTCTCGTACTGTATAGGGAGGCAAGACAAACAACTCCAGAGCGAGCCGGGCCACTCCGAACCGGGAAAACGGGCAGGGGAAGACCAGGGAAGCGGGCACAAGACGCTTCATGACGCGGGTAAACGGCACCCTAGGTCGAAATCCACTGAGCTCCCGGAACCGAGAATCCAGGACACCGCGCTCACTGTGAGCAAATCCGAGGACAACAGCACAACCCGCCGCGAGAAGCGGTCCCGGGTCCGCAGGATCCCTACGGGGAGGCGGCAGTCAGGCCGGGTACGAACGCCACCAGTAAGTCCTGACGCGGGAGGTTCGACTCCTCCCAGACCCGCGCTGGCGCACAAGCGCCGCAACCACAGTCTTCGGTCCTGCCGAGTGCTCCCACGTGAGCAGCACCCAGGACCGTCCTAGTCCTTTGGAGGGACACCATGTTCAACCTCTTCAAGACCGCCAACGCCCTCAACCAGGTCGCGCAGGCGCTCGAAGACCCCAATGAGAGCCCAGCCGCCGCGTACCGGCGCAAGCGCTCCAAGACCGCCGTACCGGAGATGCTGGCGGCGATCAAGAACGTCAAGCACATGACCAACCTGGTGTTGGTCGTCGGCCTCCTGGCCACCTACGGCCACCAGGCCGGCTTCCTGTCCGGCATCGTCGGCAAGCTCGGCCTACTCATCCCCGGCGTCTTCGACCTGGGGATGCTGGCCATGATGGTCCAGGCGCAGACCACGGCCATGAAGCGTGAGGCCAAGAAGCGCGCCACCCGGGTGTTCATCGGCCTCATCGCGGTGAGCATGCTGATCAACATCCTGGCCTCGCTGCCGATCGAGACCATGCTCGCCCACGTCGGCTGGATCGTCGAGGCGGTCGTCTTCGCTATCACCGTCGGTGCGGTTGGCGCCATCAAGTGGGCAGCCACCGCTATCGACGCCGACTTCAGCGAGCTGGAGGCCCAGGAAGCAGCCATCGCCGTAACCGTCACGATCCCGACGTTGGCCGGCTGCACCCACCCCACCGCCTGCACCTCCGCTGCCCAGTGCACGCGGAAGACCGCCACTGCGCAGACCCGTGCAGCCAACCGGCTGATCGCGGCTGCGGCTGCACAGGACGCTGTGGACGCCGAGCAGGCCAAGAAGGAGCAGCGGCGGATTCGGCGCCTGGAGCGTAAGGCTGACAGGGCTGCCGCGAACGCTTCGCTGTTCTCGCAGATCGCCATCGAGCTGGACGAGGACTACGTGGCCTCGGTAGCTCCGACGAGCCCCGGCCAGCCGGCGCTCGATCCCGCTCTGGTAGTGGGCTGAACGGTAAGGATGGGGGCCGGCTCCGGTCGGCTCCACGTCCTGGGCGTTCAACCAAAGGAGGAGACATGGACCTGACCCATCTCGGTGTCGATGGCGCGATGGCCTATCTAGCCGACGAAGCACAGGCTCAAGACTTGCGGGGGAAGATCACCGTTGGTCTCACCGAGAGCGAGCGCTACGGCGACACCGTTCTCCTCGGTGGCTACATCCCCATGTGTGACGGCTACCGGCCCGGGGCAAAGCAGACCGAGATCACCATCGACGTGTCGTACGACATGCGGGTGGGCGACACGGACGAGCACTGGGCCGAGGCTGTGTTCGTTGCCACGAACGCGCCATGGTCGCTCGCCGATGGCGACGACTGGCGAGCGAAGGCCGTGTTCAACAAGATCGTTGGCCACGGGCACGACTGGCGAGCGCTGAGCGTCGGCGACACGGTGACCTTCGAGGGCCGGCGTTACGAATGCGCTCGGACCGGCTGGCAGCGACTCCCATTGGCGGCGTGATGGAAGCCAAGGAACTGTACGAGGCGCTCGACACTGTTTGGGCGGCGCTTCCGAACGATGCCGCACAACAGGAGTTCGTCGAGGTAGTCCGGGTGCTGCTCCGGGTCGCGCGGTACAGCCCGAGCCTGACGCAAGCTGGTGACCGTTGGCTGTTGGAGACAGCCGCCATCCAAGCCTACGTGGACTAGATCATGGAGCCGTGTTCCCGCTGGTGCGGGTGCCCCCGAGAGCTTGCTCGGGGGCAGGTGACTCGTTGCTGGGTTCGATTCCCGCACGGCTTACTCAGCGAGGTGCGGTATCCCCAAGACCCGGCCTACCGGGAACCCCGGGGGTATCCGAGGAGCAGCCGGACGGGTGGGGGCCTGTCCGGTGCGGCGGCCGAGCCGAGAGGGTACAGGGGCAGCCTCCACTGCCCAGACCCCAGCCGGCACCTTGCTTTCTCGTTTCCCCTCACCGCCAGCAGTGGACTCGCTGGTGACCGGCCATTGCCGGGAGAACCGGACTGCGCGCGCAGCCGGCGTGGAGGTTCGACACCTCCCGGTGGGGCGCACAACGGCCAGAAGGAGGAGAGATGGCCAAGGAGCGCAACCCGCGTGTGGTGGTCCTGGAGCATGTGCGGGCGATCACGCACGAGCTGCAACGCCAGACCAGCCGCTGGCGCCTGATGTCCAGGAAGCAGGTCATGGAGGAGCTGCCGTCAACGGATGGTGCAGCCTGGCCGCAGTGGCGTCCACGGCGGCCGGACGAGTACCCGGAGAACGATCCCCAGGAGTGGGAGCTGCTGGCTAGGTGGTTGGAGTTCTGTTCAGGAGGTCTGTGGGCACAGGCGGAGTTCGCCCGGAATCAGGCGGCTCGGCTGGTGAAGGAGAGGGATGGAGAAGCCTGAGCTGTGGTTCGATTGGGACCACGAGACAAAGACCACGATGGTTTTCGTGGAGGACCGGCCCCAGGCCGGCGGACCCCGGGTGGTGGGTTCGTTGTATATGCGGAAGACGGCTTGGGAGGCCATGGGCCAACCGATGAGGATTCGGGTGACAATCGAGCCAGAGTGACGTGCGATACCCCGTTCCCGGTACGCCGGAAGCGGGGTATTGTCATGTCTGGACATACATCAGGGAGGTGGCGTGGCGCTGCTCGACTTCCGTTCCTCCGCCTACTTCACCAAGGCGTTCGAAGACCCCGAGGTGTTGGTGGCGGCAATGCAACGACGAATTGCCAGCAACCAACATCGAGGGATCACCTTCGACACGCTGGCCGGCACGGGGCTTTCCGGCGCACTGGTCATCCCGGGCATGGCCCGGCTACTGGACGTGAACTGGCTGATCGTCCGCAAATGGAACGAGGTCCCCTCGCCGCATTCGTCCCACACCTATGAGGGAGCCCTCGGCGGGCGGTGGATGTTCATCGACGACTTCATGTCCAGTGGACGTACCCGCCAGCGGGTCGCCGAAGCCATCCGGCAGATCGCGGAACGTAACAACCACGCCACCCGCTACGTCGGCAGCTACCTGTACGAGCGGGACTACTTCGACACGTCAAGCCCGTTCCCGCCGGACCTGAAGATGATCCAAGGAGCAATGGCCTTCGCCTCGTCCGACTAAACTGCTGTTCCGCTCCACGACTCCTCCTCGTGGGGCCAGCCAGAGAAGCCAGCTTCCCACCGGACCGGTGGGAAGCTGGCTTTTTTTGTGCCTATCGCCTAACCTTCCCCGTAGATCACGCAAGGTGCTGAGCTGTGAGCCGGCCGGGCGGACGATTCCCCACCTCCGTTCACCCTGCCCTGGAGCACCCCGTGGAGTTTTTGGAGTTCCTTGCAAGCTACGCCGGCTGGACGCCGGAGCAGCGCAGCGCGCACATGGCGACGCTGACCGTTGACGAGCTGCGTGATCTGGAAGCACAGGCCCGCACCAACGCCGCACCGATCCGCGACAAGTCAGCGGATGCGGTGACCGAACAGGACATCCGAACCTTGGAGGGTCTGCGGGACATCGTGCGGGACGCGCGCACCGAACGCGACGCCCGTAAGACGCGGGCCAACTCTCACGCCTCCCTGTCCGCCGAGCTGGAGCCCGAGGACGAGGAAGCCGCCGAGGAGACCCCGGAGGACGAGCCGGCCGACGAGCCGGAGCCGGAGGCGGCTGTTACCGCTGCCCCCCGGGTGGCTTCGGTAGCGCGCCGGACCAAGCAGACCCCAGCCCCTCCGGTCAAGCCGGCAGTCGACTTCGCGGCGATGGTGCATGCATCCCCGGACGCGGGTGCGGTCGAGTTCACGTCGTGGTTCGACGTGGCCAAGGCAGCCGAGCGGCGGATGGCCACCTACGGTGTATCGCCCGGCCGACACGGCGTCGCGGTAATCAAGAGAGACTTTGTCGATGATCTGAAGTCGAAGGGTGACGACGACGAGAAGCTCGTCCAGTACGCCACCAACGAAAAGCGCCTCCCCGGTGGGGGTCTGGTGGCGGCGGCTGGCTGGTGTGCTCCGTCGCAGACGATCTACGACCTGTGTGAGCTGGAGACCGGCGAGGGAATGATCGACATTCCGGAGGTCCAGATCACCCGGGGTGGTCTGCGGTTTACACCGGGTCCGGACTTCGCGACGATCTTCGGCGGTGCGGGCTACTTCCACCAGACCGAGGCCCAGGTCATTGCCAACACGACCAAGCCCTGCATGGAGATCCCCTGCCCGGCGTTCACGGACACCCGGCTGGAGGTCGAGGGTCTGTGCATCACCGGCTCGATCCTTCAGCGTCGGGGCTATCCGGAGCTGGTGGAGCGGTTCATCCGGGGCGCGCTCGTCGCGCACATGCACAAGCTCAACCAGTTCATCATCGCCCAGATGGTGGCTGGGTCGACGGTCGTCGACCTCAACCCTCCGGTGGACGTTCCGCTGGACGTGACGGCCACCTCGGGTCTCCTGGCGGCGGTGGAGATGACGGTTGAGGACATCCGCTACCGCAACCGGATGAGCTTCAACCAGACGGTCGAGATCGTTCTGCCGCACTGGGCTACGGCGGTCATGCGTTCCGACCTGTCCCGCCGGATGGGTGTGGAGTTGCTGAACGTCTCCGACGCGACGATTGCCAGCTACTTCACCACCCGAGGCGCCCGGTTGCAGTACGTGTACGACTGGCAGGACTCGTTCGCGGGTCTGGCGACGGGTCCCGGCGGTCCGACTCCGTTGACGGCGTGGCCCAACTCGGTGTTCTTCCTGGCCTACCCAGCGGGTACCTGGCTGCGTGGCTCCGACGACACGATCCGCCTCGACACCATCTACGACTCCACCAACCTCGCGACGAACCGCTACACGGCGCTGTTCACTGAGGAAGGCGTGCTCGTGGCGCAGGTGTGCAACGGCGGCTCCCGTGTTGTCGAGGTCCAGTTCTGCCCGAACGGCGCAACTAGCTCCACGGTCGCATTCGTGTGTGCCTGATCCTGATGGTTGACGGCCGGGGAGTCATCCCCGGCCACGACCCCAGGAAGGAGGGTCGGACGTGACCAGCCCACTCGTACCGCCGCTGTACGTCGACCCACCTGCACAACCAGCGGCCAGCTACGGACTGTTGACTGTCGCTCTCGGACCGGCGGACCTGCCGCCGCACGGAATCGGTGGTGGGGTTCAGTTCGTTCCCGAAGTCTGCGGCGATCCTCGGCTCTATCCGGCACTGTGCGACACCACCCCGCCGAGTAAGACCTTCGACTCGGCGGACGCACTAAACAACGCGATGCCGTTCATCGTCTACGTGACGTTGAACTGCGGCAGCCAAGGCTGGGACTGGGCTGAGCTGAACGGCCGGGTGCGGCGGAAGTTCGCGGCGGCGGAACAACGTGGGGTCGAACGAGCATTCTGGGGTGGCGACGAGGTAGACATCCCGGACTATCTACACGACGCCATCATAGGGGCTCCGGCCGTAACCAACCTGGGCGCGGCCAGCTCCCCGACGAACGGGATGGCTGCGCTGGAGCAGTTCATAGCCGACTGCTACGGGCTGCCCGGGATCATCCACGCGCGCCCACGCATGGGCGCCCATCTAGCTGCCGCGACACAGCTCCGGCAGGACGGGCAGTTCGTCCGCACCATGCGTGGCAACACCGTCGTCTTCGGCGACGGCTACTCCGGCAACGGGGTCGCCAACGACCCACCGACCGCGACAACCGAGTGGATGTACGCGACCGGCCGGGTACTGCTGTGGGCTTCGGAGGATGTGTTCGTCCCACCCCCGCAGCAGACGTTCAACCGCACCCTCAACCAGCAGTTCCTCTTGGCCGAGCGCAACTACGCCGTCGCGGTGGAGTGCTGCATCGGCGCGGTGGAGGTGACCCTACCGGCATGACGACACGGATATACATCGGCGAGGACCAGGACCCGGCGGAGGTGCTGCGGAGCCTGCTCGACCTGTCGCCAGACAGCCCACGGGATGTGGTGTGGGTACCGGAGGTGCGTGCTGTCGACGTACCGGAGGAGCTGGCCCAGCAGTACCAAGACGTGGCGGAAGTCGTCGATGACGACGTAGAAGCGGAGGATGTACCAGCGCTGCGTATCCGGTTGGAGGAGCTGGGCGGCAAGGTCGACGGCCGGTGGGGGGCGGACCGGCTGAAGGCCGAGATCGCCACCCTGGAGAACGAGGAGTAACCGATGCCGTCGATCTGCATGAAGCCCGTCGGCGGTACGCGTATGCGTATCACCAAGCTGGACTCCTGCGGCACCATCCTCACCGGAGGCTCGTCCTGTTCGGTCGTCTCTGCTGGGTTCGTCTCAGTGGAACGCACCGCCGAGTACGAGGACCCGGTGGAGATCGTCGTACCGAACGCCAACGGGGACATCTGCCTGAAGGATCGGCGGCCGGCGCAGTTCAAGTGGTACACGTACAACATCACCTTCTGCGAGGTGGACCCGGAGCTGTATGCGCTGATCACCGGCTCCGCTGCGGTACTCGACGACTTCACCCCCACCGCCCGCGCGGTCGGTTGGCGTACCAACGAAGGACTCTCCGGCGTCGGGTCGACGCACTTCGGGCTGGAGGTCTGGACCAGGATGGCCCAGGAAGCCTGCTCGGCGACCAACCAGCCGTTCGGGTACTACCTGGCCCCGTGGGTCAGTGAAGGCACCCCGGGCGATGTGACCTTCGAGAATGGCGCGGTGAGCTTCACGATGATCAACGCGCGGTCGAACGCCGGCAGCCCCTGGGGAACCGGCCACTCCACCTACCTGGTCCGCCGCGACGCCATGTCCGGGACGCTGGAACCCCTGCTCACGGCCATCGGCGCCACCACCCACGACCACTTCGAGCGGGTCACCGCAGCTCCGCCGGCGGCTGCCTGCGGCTGTGCCACACTGGCGTAAGAAAGGACGACGACATGGCTGGTGGATCTGTTCGCATTGCGGTCGACGCGTACGGCGTACTCACCGCCGTGGCACAGCGTGTGCTCTGCTGGGCGCTCACCGACAAGGGAAAGATCGGCATCGACACTGGAGGCCGCTACCCGATGATCGTGATCCCCGAGGCGGTGATCGGCGGCAAGGGTGCGCTACTCCTCAAGCGTGGTGGCACGGATGTAGTGGCGGGTTACGTCGCTGGTACGAACGTGGTCTACAACGCCGTCAACGGCGGTGTGGCTTCGGGTACCGAGACGCAGGACGTCAACACCTGCCCGTCGAGTGCGGCGCAGCCCAACGGTTCGATCAGCGCCTACAACGTCGGTGGCAACCCGTACGCGGTCACCCTGCTGATCGACAACCTTGCCGCTGGCAACGTCAACGTCAACTGGGGTGACGGAACGTCCACGCTCGGTGTCGCGCAGGCCGGTTCCACCAACCACACCTACCCCAGCTCGGGGGAGTGGACCATCACCATCACCGACGCCGACGCGCCTACCCAGTTCGGAAGTTTCACCATCCGCTTGCCGTACAACCTCTGAGCTGTCGTGGCGCAGTACGGGCCGGAGATCTTCACACGCTCGGACGGCACCATTGCCTCCGGCGTGGCGGTTCGCATCTTCCGCCGCAACGTGGCCAACCTCGCCTCGATCTTCACCGATGCCGCACTGACCATCCCCGCCTCCAACCCGTTGATCACGGACGGAGCGGGGATGATTACATTCCACGCTGTTCCGGACGAATACTGGATGCACGCCGAAGGTCTCACCTTCCGTGTCGTCGGCAGCGACGGACTACGCCAGATGACCATCGATGAGGACCACAGTGTCATCCTGGACCGGCCGACGATCGTCGATCCGGGAACGGCCGAAGACCTGCTGAAGATGCGGCTGGCCGGCACCCGTACCGGCTACTTCAACGAGTTTGGCGAGATCCGTTCCCGGGCCAGCGCCAACAACCGGGTCGCCGCCCGGCACCAAGCCTTCCCTGGTGCGGAGGGCTCCAACCCGGGTGTCCACATCATCGAGGCCACCTTGTCGGACAACACCGTCCGATGGCACGTCACCGCAGCCGGGGACATGGTGGCTGTCGGTACCGTCACCGGTTCCAACGTCCCGCCGAGCGCCTGGACTGCGCCCACGTTCGAGACCAACGTCACCTCCACGGGCGCTCCGTTCGCGGCGGTCGGCAGCCGGCTCGACGGACTGCTCCAGATCGTCCGGCTGCGGGGTGAACTGACCATCAGCGGCTCCTTCGGTACCGACGCGACGCTGATCACGTTGCCAGTTGCCCACCGCCCTCCGGTCCGGAACACCTTCACCATCCGCACCGGAGGCACCGGAGCAGCCAACACGTTCATGGACATCGATACCGACGGCACCGTGTCGATGCGCGCAGCGTTGGTGTCCGGCGCGCGGGTCAACCTCGACGGCTTCACCTTCCCGCTAACCTGATCCCGGGAGGTGAGCCATGCCCGTTCTTCCACCACTCGGAGCACAGGCCGCAGCCGGCGCAGCACCCTGCGGCTGGGTAATCGACACCTCGTGCTGCCCCGCCTGGTCCTCCTACACCGTCCCACAGCAGGAGCTGGCCACAGCTTGGGCCAGCGAGATCCTGTGGGCGCTGTCCGGCCGGCGCTACGGGCTGTGCCAGGTCACCGTCCGCCCCTGCTACACCCGTTGTCAGCCACGTTCCTACCAGACGTGGGGAGTGTGGATGGACTCCGGATGGGGCGACGGGCAACGCACCTGGTGGCCCTACGTAGATCCGGGTGGTGAGTGGCGCAACTGCGGCTGTCCTGGCGTGTGTTGCTGTGGTGCGTCCTGCGAGGTGGTCCTCCCCGGACCCGTCGGGGCCATCGTCGAGGTGCGGGTCGACAACGTGCTCATCCCGTCTTCGGCGTACCGGGTGGACAACGGGGAGCTGTTGGTACGGCAGGACGGTGACTGTTGGCCGGAGTGCAACAACCTGGACGTCCCGGCCAGCTCCACCGACCGGACGTTCATCGTCGTCTATACCCGAGGTGAGCCCCTGCCCGTCGGCGGGCAGGTCGCGGCCGGCGCGCTCGCATGCGAGTTCAGCCGCGCATGCGCGGCTGGTGACTGCACCATGCCCGAACGGGTTTCGTCGATCACCCGGCAGGGTGTGTCGATGGAGCTGATCGCAGCCGAAGACGAGTTCTCCGAATACCGCACCGGTCTGGTCACCGCCGACCGATGGCTGACGTCCGTCAACCCGAACAAGTTGAAGCAACGGCCCAGGGTGTCCAACCTGGACCTGCCGCAGCCTCGGATCACCACCTGGACTGCGTGATGCTGATCGACCTCATGTTCAAGCCGTCGATCGACCGGCTGTTGGAGTGCTACTGCGAACAGCTCCAGCAGGTCTCCGAACCGGTCGCCGAATGCTGCCTACGGCCCGGAGACCAGGTGGCGTACGGGCTTTCGCTGACCCAGGACGAATGCTGCTCCGGGCTGGGCTGGCTACGTCTGGCCAGGGTCGCGGCCGGCTTCCCCTCCGACGAGGACCCCATCACCCGCTGCGCCCCATTGCAGTGGCGGCTGGAGCTGGAGCTGGGTTCTGCCCGGTGTGCACCTACCGGATCGGCGGAGGTGTTGCCGACCTGCGCCCAGTGGAGCACCGTCCACGAGCTGCTGCTGGAAGACTTCATGGCCATGCGGCGGGCGGTGATCTGCTGCTTCAACGACGGAGAGAACCTGATCTCGATCGGGGAGTATGCACCGTTCGGTGCCGAAGGTGGCTGTGTCGGCGGTACGTTGGGCATCACCATCGAAGTGCTGGCCTGCAACGAGTGCGACTGAGGAGTTCGACATGGCCACCAAGGCGCGCAAGTCCGAAGACCCCAGCTTGCCGAAGCTCGTCCGGGTACGGGCAACCCGGAGCCATGATCTGATGGACGAGGGGCAGGAGATCACCACCGAGCTGGACGAGTTCATCACCTCCCGCATCGCGGCCGGTTACCTGGAGGTGGTCGATGGCGACACGGATCCGGCTGCGTCTAGCGAGGACGGAGCTGCGAGCGGTCCTGGCGCATGATGCCGGGAAGTTCGTCGCCCTGGCCACGAACCGGGTAAAAAACCGGGCGCAGGTGCTGGCTCCGGTCGACACCGGAACGTTGCGCAGCCGCCACAGCATCGACCTGAGCCTGCGGCAGAACCGTGCGGTGGGCCGGGTGCTGGTTCGGGTGCGTTACGCGGCTGCGGTCCACGAAGGCTGGCGGCAGGGTCCCCGGATCATCCGGCCACGGCGAAAGAAGGCGTTGCGGTTCCGCTACCAAGGCAAGACAGTCATCGTCCGGCAGGTCCGGTGGCCCGGTGCGCGGTATCGGGGACGTCCCTGGCTGCGGACCGCCCTCTACGAGGTCACCGGACCGTTGGGGTTCAAGCTGTCACCTGGACGTCGGACAGGCACGTAAGCTGTCTGTCATGGCAGAACAGACGACGCGGCCGATCGAGTTCGCCGACCGGATCATCGAAACCGTCAAGCCGAACGAGGGTCAGGTGGCGGTGCTGGTCCGGATGGGCTTCTGGCGCAGGAACTACGGGGAGGAGATCGACCCCAGCAGTCCCCAGTTCGCCAAGCAGCTCTCCGCGCTCAACCGGCTGATGACCCTGATCGCGGCTCTGTTCGCCAAGCAGGAGGACTGGGACTGGATCGAAGACCAGATGGCCGAGGGGACCATGGACCCGAAGGAAGTCCTGCCGCTGCTCGTGGCCATTCTGCGGGTCTGGAACGATGAGGAGATGCCCACCAACCGGGCGGGCCGGCGTACAGCGGCCAAGAAGACCACCGCCAAGCGGGTCCAGCAGCTACCACCAGTGGATGGGCGGACGTGACCGATGCGGCAATGGCTGCACTGTCCATCTGGGCAATCGAGGTGGACCTGGCCGGGCTGCGCTACATGATTCCTGCGCTGCCGGCCGAGGTGTGGTTCCGGGCGGTCCTGGACGACGAACAGCCGATGCCCATCGTCCCCGGGCTGTGCGATCCCGACACCGAAGAGTTGCTGATGGAGGAGCTGATGTCGGGCCGGATCATGGTCGCGGACATCCTCCGGGCCAACCGGGATGCGCTCGCGGCAGCGTCGGGCTGGCCATGGTGGGAAGCAGACCGGCTGATCCGCAGCGCAGCGGCGCACTGGCGACAGATCGGTGGAGAGCTGGCCGTCCACGGGCTGGACATGAGCCGGATCAGCCTCGGCGCAGCCCTCAACGCCATCTACGCCCTAGCGGTCCGCCACATGACCAAGGAGCAGCGGTTCACCTTCGACTCTCAGCTTTCGACGCCACCGGCCGGCGCAGCCGCCGAATGGTTCGATGAGGAGTTCTACGCACAATCGTTCGAGGATGCGATGCGGGAAGCCCAAGGAGGGCAAGCCACTTCCGTAGCAGGGTAAGCACTGGTTCCGGTGCAGCCCAACGGCTATCTTGCGCACCATGGCGACTCCTCGGCAGGTGGGGGCCGCGTTCGTCGAGGTGCTCGGCGACTTCGCGCGGTTCCGCCGTGAAGCCGAGAGAGAGCTGAACCACGAGCTGCGGGAGTTGGGCCGGCACGCCGAGTTCAAGCACCTCGTCCAAGCAGCCGGCGATGCCGGTGAGGATGCGGGCGAAGAGTTCATCGAGGAGTTCAGCGAACAGATTGTCCGGGGTGGTCGGCGGAATGCGCGGCTGGTGTCCCGGTCCCTGCGGGAGGGAGTCGACGAGGCTCTCGATGGGGTGCGTAACACGTCCGAAGACCTGTTCGCGTTCCTGCGCCACGCTGCGTCTGGGATCGGCAAAGGGTTCACCGGACTGCTAGCCACCGTCGGGAAGCTGGGGCCGGCGTTCCTGGTGCAGATGATCGCCCTACCACCAGTCATCTTCTCGGTGATTCTGGGGTTGACTGGGCTGGCCGCGCAGCTTTCCAACATTCTCGGACTACTCGGGCTGTTCCCCGGTGCGCTGACCATCCTCATCGCCTCGATCGTTCCTCTGGTCATCGCGTTCCAGGGCTTCGGCGATGCGATCGAAGCGATCATCGACGGTGACCCAGAGAAGATCAAGAAGGCGTTGGAGGGCCTGTCCCCAGCCGCCCGGAGCGTCGCCAAGGAGTTCCAGACCCTCCTACCGCTGTTCCGGGAGATCCGGAAGATCGTCCAGCAGGCATTCTTCGAACAGATCACCGGTGCCCTCACCCGCCTACTGCGGGTGCTGGGGCCGGCGCTCGTCGGGGGGCTGGCCAACGTCGCCACCGCCATGGGCCAGCTCCTCGACTCGTTCGCCCGGACACTCGCCACCCCCAAGGTGGCAGACCAGATAGCCAGGATCTTCGCCGCCACGGGCAACATCATCACCGTCCTCGGCGCGGGTGGGCTGCGGCTCCTGGAGGGTTTCCTCGGCATCATCGTGGCCAGCCTGCCCACCATCGAGAAGCTGGCTGCCGAGTTCGGTGGCTTCCTGGCCATGATCGGGGACAAGCTCCTCCAGGCCATCGAAGATGGCTCGTTCCAGCAGTGGCTCGACGATGCGCTGGAGGTGTCTGGTCAGCTCCTCACCACGTTCAAGCTGCTATGGGAGTTCGTCACCCTGCTGTTCGGTCTCACCGAGGAAGAGGGCAAGCAGTTCTTGGCCGACATCAACTCCGCCCTCAACACCCTCAACACCTACCTGAAGGATCCGGTGGTCCGGGATGCGCTGAAGGGTCTGCTTCAACTGTTCACGCTGATCGTCGGCCAGGTGGTAGCCATCGGGATCGCCTTTACGTCGATCGCGTTGTTCATCGGGTTTGTGATCGAGAAGGTAAAGCAGCTCATCCAATGGTTCGACCGTCTCGCGGCCAAGAGCAACATCATCCGGGCCATCTCCCCAGCGATCACCGGCTTCCTGCCGGCACTGTTCGCTGAAGGTGCGGTGGTTCGTCAGCCGACTCTCGCGGTGGTCGGGGAGGCGGGACCGGAGGCGGTGGTGCCGCTCAACAACCCACAGCGGGCACGGCAGGTCATGGGGCAGGCGGGCCTGCTCGACATGGGCTTCGGTACGGGCGGTCCACCGATCGTCCAGGTGTTCCTCGGCACCCAGGAGATCACCGACATCCTCGACGTACGGGTCAAACGCGCACTGGACGCAGCGGGACGCGCGCTCGTACATGGACCCCGGGCAGCGTGACCCATGCCGATCATCGACGCGCAGCCGTTCCCCGACCTCGGACATGTGCTGGTCGACACCGACTGGGCAGACGTCCCGGCCGCCACCTGTGTCCAGGTCGTCCGGGTGCGGCTGGACACCCCAGACACCGAGACCCCACTAAGGCCGTACATCTACCCGTGCGGGGAATGCGGGGAGTACATCCACACCTCCGGCGGTCGGGCGATCTTCTGGGACACCGAGGCACCGCTGGACACGATGTTCTTCTACCGCACCCGGGCATGTGGTTTCACCATCCCCGGTGGCCCGATCTTCGACAGCTTCTCCCGCACCGTCTCCAGTGATTGGGGCGTAGCGGACACCACCCAGCCATGGACGACCAGCGGAGGTTCAGCCAGCGACTTCTTCGTCAGTGCGGGGACCGGCAAGCACAGCGCAGGGACCGTCAACATCACCCGCCGTACTGTCATCGGCGCGGAGATCACCGACTTCACCATGCGGTTCCAGGTCAAGATCCCCGCCGTGGCGCTCACCGCCGCGATCAACGTCGGTCCGATGTGGCGATACACCGACACCAACAACCATTACAGGCTCAACATTGCCTTCGCTACAGACAACACTGTTGATCTCACCCTGTCTTCGGTCATCGCGGGCGTTGTCACGACCCTGGCCACTGCCAACAACGTGCAGACGTACATAGCCAACGACGTCTTCGAGATCCGATTGGATGTGCTCGGCGACAACTCCTCTGCCAAGGTCTGGCATGTGGGTACACCGGAACCGGCTGCGTTCCAGATCACCGGTACCGATTCCACCTTCTTTACCGGCCAGGTTGGGCTCCGCACCATCCTTTCTGCCGGCAACACCAACACGTTGCCGGTGATTTTCGAGTTCGACAACTTCTCCGTCGATCCCGTCGACACCCAGACCGAAACCGGACCTCTGTACCTGGCCTCCGACGAAGGCTTCTGGCTGCGGGATCCGGTACGCCCGTGCAACGACCGCCGGATCGAGCTGTGCTTCGCGCCCAACCCGGCATGCCTACCCGGTCCGGGCATCTTCTTCATCGAGATGGGCAGTGAGAGCTATCCCAACAACGGGGGGCTGCTGCCGCCGGCCAACCGACGCCGACCGCTTCCTGTCCACCGGCAGCGGCGTGACGCTGACTCCATGCTCACATTGGCGACCCGGATGTTCAGCGACCGGGATAATCTGCTGACCACACTGGAGCCCGGCAGTGGGCTGCTGTTCTCCGGACCGCCAAACTACGGCATCCCCGACCGCTACATGTTCATCCCCCCGGTCGAGGTTGGCCGGGTCTCCCCCGACCACCGCTACCAGCCGAGGCTGCACCAGCTTCCCTACACCACCATCGATCGGCCAGTAGGCACCACCCAAGGGGTTTGTGGATCCCAGTTCTCTGATCTGTGTGACGTCTACGGGACCTGGGACGCTATGGCGACGGCGGGACTGACCTGGTTCGATCTGTTTGCGGGTGTCGCGGGTGGCTTCGATCCGGGATGGAAGACCTACGCCGAATACGACGTCGACTTCTCCGACTACGCCGCATCAACGGCCACCGGGCTGACCTACCACCAGCTTCTGTGGGGCGACTACTGATGTTGGCTGGCGGAACCGATCTGCTCTACCGGCAGGCGTTGGCCGCCGGCCATGAGCCATACGTTCGGATCGAGGTGTGGCGAGCCGACGAACGGCTGGAGACAGACCTGGTGTTCGTCAACGGCACCGTCACCGCCACCCTCACCTCCCGGGTAGCTCGGACCTGCACCCTGACCGTCCACGAAGACCTCTACCCGTTCAACGACGACGGCCTACTCAACCCGTTCGGCAACGAGCTGAGAGTCTTCGCCGGGGTGGTGTTCGCTGACGGCGAACGCTACATCTGGCCGGTGTTCGTCGGCAAGATCGTCGAAGCGGCTCTCGGGGAAGGCGACTGCCAGATTGTCGCCTCGGACCGGGCAGCCGAGGTCGAAGACGCAGCGTTCATCGCGCCGGAGAACAGCACCGTTGGTGCGCCGGTTGTCGACGAGTTCCAGCGGCTGGTCTCCGACGGTGTACCCGGAGCCCTCTTCGGTACCTCGGACAGCTTCTTCCAAGTCATGCCCGTCCTTACCTGGGAGCACGACCGCGCAGGCGCGCTGGACGAGATGGCAACCTCTGTTGGAGCGTTTTGGTACCCACTGGCTGATGGCCAGTTCGTCCTCCGGAAGATCCCATGGACCGTAGCCGGCGAACCGCTGGTGACCTTGACCGACGAAGACGGTGGCAGCATCACCAGCTCCAGCGCGGTACGCAGCCGGGAGACAGTGTTCAACTCGGTCACCGTCACCGGGGAACGCCCCGACGGGACAGTGCCCGTGTTCCACACCGCCGAAGACAGCAACCCGGACTCGCCCACCTACACGGGCGGGCCGTTCGGTGTCCGGAACAAGCTTGTCCAACTCGACACCCCCTCGACACCCGACGGTGCCCGTGAAGCGGCCGAAAGTTACCTTCGCCGTACCACAGCGTTCACCGAAGCGTGGACGTTCTCCTGCGCTCCCGATGCGGCGTTGGAGTTGGGCGACATTCTCCGGTTGGACGTGCGGGGTCGAGTCGACATCCGTCAGGTGGTGGCCTCGTTCTCGTTACCTTTGACTCCCGGCAACGAGATGCGGGTTCAGTGCCGTGCGCAAGTCATTGGCGCATTGGAGGCGGTGGCGTGAGCCTGGTCTCGAAGGTGGCGGAACGTCCGGAGCGGAACAACCTCCGGGTGGGTGTCGTCAGCCAAGTCACGCCCGACCTGCTGGTTTCGTTGGCCGGTGGTACGGTGCGCAATCCCGGAGTTGTGTCCGGGTACAGCCCCGTCGTCGACCAGACGGTCTCGCTGGTCCGGCAGGACAACAAGTGGCTGGTGCTCGGCGCCAACAACGGGCAAGGCAATGGGGGAGATCGTGGGCTCCAGATCAGCACTTTCTCGACGCTGATCACCACGACGGAGACCACCGCCACGAGCATGACTTGGGACTACCGGACCGGCGACCGGATCAAGATCGATCTGTCGGCTGTCGCTGTCGCCAACGGGGCCAACCGGATCATGACCGTCCGATTCAAGGAGGACGGCGTGACCTTGTGGACAATGACCATCGACACCGGAGCTACCTCGGTCTCTTTGTCGGCCGCGCAGTGGCGGATCCGTCAGCTTCTCACGGAGGGAATCCACACCTACGTGGTCACCGGCCAGATGAGCGCCTTCACCGGCAGTCTGGTCGGACAGATGTCCATTGGGTTGGTCTGAGGAGGGGAGATGGTTGCCTACACCGCCACCCAGGCGTACCCGTACCAGGTCGGCACGGACCGTCCCTGCGACGCCCCCGATGTGTGGTGTGACTTCGTGGCCAAGCTCGAAGCCGATCTGGTGGGTCTGGACAATTTGCTGGGCCGGCTGTCCCCGGCGGTACCCGTTGCCCGGATCGTACGGACGACCCCGATCACCATCGTCGCGGCAACCGATCCGCTCACCGGTTCCGACGTGATGCGGGTGCCGTTCGAGTCGGTCGACTTCGACACCGACAACATGGTCGACCTGGACCGGACCGCGTACCTGATCATTGGCCGGCGGTTCGGCATGTACTACATGACCGGCGAAGCCACCGTCCAAGGCGGCACCTCCGGAGGTCACCTGGAAACGTTCGCCGCCAACTTCTCCCCCAGCGGCTCCGGCACCATCGGCATGGACCAGCTCCGCATCCCGGGCGCGGGAAGCAACTATTTCGTCCGGGCCAGCGGGTTCGCCTTCAACAACCCCAGCTTCGGCGATGTGGGCGCTCAACTGTCCTTCAGTGGTGACGCGACGTCGATCCTCGTCCAGCGTGCCTCGTTGTCTCTCTACTGGATCTCCGACAGGTTCGGGCCATGAGGTTCACCGACATCCTGGCGTTGCCGTGCCCGAGTCCGGAGGACTACGGGGCGCTGGCGCTCTACATGCAACGGCTGGCCTTCGAGATCGAGGCAAAGATCCTGTCACAGCGGTCGCTCGCGGATGACTTCGACGATCGGCGGGTCACCATCTGGCAGAGCGCTTCGCTGGAGGGTCCCGGAGCGGACAACTCCGACCTGGGTATCCAGCTCGTCACGGCTGATGTGCTCTACAGCAACGTCAACCCGCCGTTCCCCGTGTTCAACGACGCGTTCCAGATTGGCATCAACCCCGGGACATTCTTGGAGCCCGGGATCTACCACATCGGCTTCATCGTCAACATGGTGGAAACCGGCGCGGTGACCAACGACAGCTTCCGCCACTTCTCGATCTTCCTGGAGAAGGACGTCGGCTCCGGCACGGTCCTATTCGCGCAGGCAGAGCGCATCGTCCAGGCGGAGAACATCGCCGGAGGCTCGTTCTTCGGCAGCGAGACGACCTTCGAAGTGGACCAGGACTTCCAAAGCTGGCGGGCGCGGATGATCTGGCGCCACGGGAACACCGGCTCGACCGTGCAGATCCCCATCGGAGGGCTGTACGTATGGCTGTACCGCATCGGCTCCGGCGACGTGATCGAGGTGGTCTGAGATGCCTGGCGCTACTCCTGTCCTCGGTATTCCGTTCCCGCTGATCGGCGAGACTGTCGGACCGGCCGACTTCCAGGCCCTCGCGGCTGCAGTGGACGCGTTGGTCACCGCTGATGAAGCCCGGGTGGCCGAGTTTCTGGATCGGCCGATGCTACGGATCAACACCAGCCAGAACGCGGCCGTCACGGTCAACGTGGAGACATCCGTCATTTTCACCTCGGTCTTCATCGACAACGACGGGATGTTCTCCGCCGGTACACCCGACCGGGTGACGATCCAGACCGCTGGCGTGTACCTGTTCCGGTTGGACTACGGAATCGGCAACTACACCCTGCTCACGTCCTCGCGTTATGGCCTGTTCAAGAACGGTGTCCGGATGTACGCGGAACGCAAGAACGAATCCACCGGAGGCCCAGCGCTGGAGACCACCCTGACCGGACTGGTTCCCTGCAACGTGGCCGACTTCATCCAGGTCCGGATCCTGTGGACCGGCACCGGCGGTCCAGCCGACGACTTCGGCTCTCTGCACGCCATCCGACTCGTACCTCTGTGAGGAATCATGCCCGCCAACACCCCTGACCAGCAGATCACCCTTCCGGTTTCCGGCGACCCGAACAACGTCCCCCTGTCGTTCGCGGACGCAGTGGCCGACATCGAGCCCCGGCTGGTCAAGCGGTATGCCGACGACGCTGATCGGACAGCTCGCAATGGAGCCCCCACCAACGGGGAGGCGTCGTTCCTCACCGCACCGGGCAGGTTCGACGTACGGGCGGCCGGAGTGTGGATGGAAGCACTGCCGCTGTTCGTCCGCAAGGCCACCGAAACCCAGGTGGTCAACAACTCCACTACGTTGGTCAACGACAGCCACTTGCTGCTACCCGTCCAGATCAATGGCGTCTACGAGGTGTCGGGTTCGCTCTATGTCGACTCGGGCACCACTGGAGACTTCAAGGTTGGTTGGACGGGGCCAGCCGGCGCCACGATGCCCCGGTGGGGTCTGATCGGTCTGGACACGGGCACCGCTGGGGCGGCTGGAAACCTGAATGCCGGCGTGGCGGCGACCATCGGCTCGACGCTCTCACGTGGCGCTCCAGGTATCGGCACGTTCGTCCTGATCCGGATCACTGGCCTGCTCGTCGTTGCTGGGACCGCCGGCAACCTTCAACTCCAGTGGGCGCAGAACGCGGCCGAAGCCGTGAACACCCGGATCAAGACCGACTCCTGGCTGAGGCTCGATCGGGTGGGGTGAGCACATGCAGCAGAAGTTGATCGTGCTGGGCCGGAACCGACCGCACGAGCTGCTGCTGCTCCTGCTGTCGATCCTCTGGGGCGGGGTGGCACTGTTCGCTCCGACACCGGACGGTCTCGTCAGCCGGCTGCCGGGCTGGCTGACGATCCTCGCAGCCGGCGCACTGCTGTCCAGCGGGACAATCGGACTGGTGGGGTGCCTGTGGCGTACGACTGTCGAGGTCGGGCTGGGCCTGGAACTGGGGGCCATGCTCATCGGCGCCGGAGGGCTCCTCCTTTCCGGTTACGCGGTCCTGCGGTACGGAGAGGGAGGAGGGACCGTTACGGCCGTCTTCATGTCTGTCTGGATCGTGGCAAACATGTGGCGGGCCATGCAGATATGGAACGATCTACGCACCTTGCGACCGAGAGGTGGATGAACCTTGGATCTTGCCACGATCATCGTCGCGGCCGTGAGTGCGCTGCTGTCCGGTGGGGGTGCGGCGGCTGTCGTCTCGGTGCTGGCCCGACGCAAGCTGACCAGCGCGGAGGTCACAGAGAAGCTCACCGACAGCGCGATCCAGATGCTAGAGGTGGCTAAGCGTGAGGCCCGTGCGGACGTTGCCGACATGCGCGCCGAGCTGGCCGAGACCCGTGCGGAGCTGTCGGATGCGCGACGGGAGGCGGCCGAGGCGCGACGGCGGATGCGGGAGATCCGGCAGGATGCGGAGAGCCTCGTTGGGTTCCTGGACCGGGTGCTGACGGCAATCAACGATCCAAAGATGACCATCGGCCGGCTGCGGGTGCTGGTCGGCCAAGGTCCCCCGAACGGACTGGGGACCTTGCGCGAATCCGACAGTTAGGCTGAACATCAGATAACTGTTCGGCCAGACAGGGAGGCGTGGGTGAAGGTCTCCGGGATCCCCTACATTCAAGGCCGGAACGCGTACACCGACGCCGACCGGGCCAAATATGGCATCGCGATCCACAACACAGCCAACGACGCAACTGCCCGCGCGGAGGCCGACTACGCCACCCGGCGTACCGATGGGGTCAGCTCCCACTTCTACGTGGACGACACCGAGGTCATCCAGTCACTGGACACTGACAGCCGAGCGGGGCATGCCGGGAGTAACACGGGCAACGAGAACGCTGTTGCGGTGGAGATCACCGGCACGAACGACAAGTCCCGTGATTGGTGGCTGGACAATGTGAACTGGACGCTGCTGGGTTCGGTGTTGGCCCAGGTGGTGGCCCAGTACGGTGTCGAGCTGCGGCGAGCATCCGTGTCGGAGATGAAGTCCCGCCCCAAGGTCCGTGCCTTCTACGGGCACGACGACATGAGGCAAGCCTGGGCTGGAACGACCCATACAGACCCGGGGGCGAACTTCCCCTGGGATCGACTGTTCAGCGCGGTAGGAGGAGAAGACGTGGGTGCCTGCGAGCGGGTAGATCACATTCTGGAGACCGGGCAACGTCCGGAAGGCAACCAGACAGCCGACGGCGGTAAGGCGATCAACTGGCTGGTCCGGATGCTCGGCGACGCGGCTGGTCCGGGTGAGCCGGGGGATTCCCGTTCCATCATGACCAAGATCGATCTGCTCCTCAGTCAGATGGAGGAGCTACTCGACCGACCACCGGTCGACGCCGAGGAGTTGGCTGAAGCGCTGGCCGGCAACGCCCAGTTCGTCCAGGATCTAGCGGCTGCCCTCGCCCCGTTGCTCCAGACTCAGGCGTTCAACGTCAGCTTGACCGGCTCGATGTCGGGTAGCATGTCCGGCTCCGCAACCCCGGGAAGCTGACCATGTGGACCTGGAACTTCTGGCGTCAGGCGTTGGAACGTGCCGTGAAGACCTTCGCCCAATCGGCGCTGGCCATGCTGACTGGTGACGGGATGGGACTGTTGGATGTGAACTGGAGCAACGTCGCCTCGGTCTCCCTCTTCGCGGCGCTGATCTCCGTCTTGTTCTCGATCGTCAGCCTCGGCGTCGGGCCGGAGAAGGAAAGTCCGTCTGTGGTGAAGGTGGACTGACGTGGCACGTGTTGCGGTACCCGTGACCAAGGTCAGCCGGCTGACCGTCAATGCTCTGTCCGCTGCGGTATCGGATCAGGCCAACGACCACACCATGGTCAACAATGGCGCGACGATCCTCCTGGTCGTCAACGCCGGAGGTGCCACCCACAACGTTCAGGTGTTGATCGAGCAGACCCTCGACGGTGAGGTCGTCGACCCGAAGGACTACGTGATCCCGGCCAACTCGACGGTGCCCTTGGGCCCGTACCCGAAGCAGATCTACGGCGACAACCTGCTGATCAACATCGACCACGCTGACCTGAGCCTGCGAGCGTTCTCCCTGGTCTGATGAGCTTGCGCAGGTCCGTTGTCATGTATTCTCGACCTTGACAACGGACCCGAGGAGGGCGAATGACGACCAAGGAAACCCTGCTCGACTTGGCCGGCATCGCGCGCCTGCTCGGTGTGGCCCCGACGACGCCGCAACAGTGGCGGATGAGAGGTCAGCTACCCCCACCGGACGAGCCCGATTTCCCGGACAAGCCACTGTGGTATCGGTCCACGATCATCCGCTGGGCCAAGAACACAGACCGCTGGCCACCCGGGCGAGTGGCCCGGCCAGCCGCACGTAGAAGCTGAACAGAACATGCCCCGGGTCGCCTCCGGGGCATGTTCTTCTCTGCGGGAGAGAGTGGGTGGCATTCCCCACCCTAGAGGTTCCAGCGAGCCATTCCCAGAGACCCCAGCCGGCGGTATCTTCAGCGGATACGACGACTCCCCGGGTGTGTCAGCCCGGGGAGTCGTGGACCCGAGTCGCGGATGGCGGCGCAGGGTCGGTGGACCGATGGACGGTTCTCGCGGACCATACCGTGTCACCCGTCCACTCACCAAGCGTGACGGAAGGGCGTGTCGGATGGGTTCGTTCGTGATGGTGCCGATGTGGCTGATGAATCGGCGGGTCTCCCCCAGTGCGCTGACGATCTATAGCTGGCTCGCGTCTTTCGGCTCGTTCAACCCCGGTACCGGACGCTATGTGGAGTGCCGTCCCGCGTTGGCCACCTTGGTAGCGCACAGCGGGTTGAGCGAGTCGACGATCACCCGGTGCGTGAAGGAGCTACTGGCAGCCGGTGCGCTAGTCCCGCGCAAGCGCTACGCACCGGACGGCGGCAGTCTGCCGACGTGTTACGAGCTGATGTTCCACGAGCCGGACGGGGGAGGGGGGGGTGTCGCTGGCGACACCCCCGGGGTGTCGCCAGCGACACCCAACCAAGAACCAAACACCAAGAAGACCACCTCGCTACGCTCGGTGGGCGCTCGCTCCGCTCCGCCAGCCGAAGAAACCGCACAGACGATCTTGCGTGACTGGATCGACTACCTCACGT